>Ga0208157_1001266_pt1 | contig 11704 bp, 23 predicted proteins | sample 5_EtaG_FD_184077 | JGI IMG/M metagenome (GOLD analysis project Ga0208157, IMG submission 184077) | Marine viral communities from the Subarctic Pacific Ocean - 5_ETSP_OMZ_AT15132 metaG (SPAdes) (version 2) | ecosystem: Environmental > Aquatic > Marine > Oceanic | place: Pacific Ocean | collected...
TCTTTTAGTCTTTGTTTTACTTTTTCGTCACTAAGTCTATTACCACTTTCATCAATAGTAGGAGCAGTAATCCATCCAGTGCCAAAAGGTATTGTAGTACTTACCTCAGAATACCTAGTTCCTTTTTCACCAGTTACTTCACCAGTTTCATCAATCCAAACAGGTCTTCCACGTAATGTTTTTTCATTTGTTTTAGATCTAGGTCTAAGTTTAGGCTTGGTCTGGTTGAGGTCCATTCACTTCGTCCCTTAAATTTTTTAATCCACGTAAAGCTCTTGCTTGACCTTGTAATCTAAAGAAGTCTTCTTCTCTTTGGGTTTGTTCCATTTGTGTGTGAATATAATTTATTCTTCGATCTAATTCATCGTTAAAGGAATCCCAGACATCCTTGTTATTCACTAATAGTTTTAAGTTCATTGTTATCCTTGCCCTGTGTTGGCTGAGAACCCTGGTTCATTAGGTGTAGGAACTGAACCTGTCCCTACTTGTCCACCACCAGATCCCTGTGTATCTTGGGCTTGTGCTCCTGCAGGTGCTCCCTGTGGTGCTTGAGGTGGAGGTGGATTTTCTGCTTGGAACTTCTTGAGTATCTCAGCTTGTACTGCTGCATCTGTCATTGAGTTAGCAACTTTATCAGGATCAAGATCCATAGAGTTTGCAATCTCTCTGATAATATAATCCATTTTTGCGAATGGTGCAAGTGCAGGATTCTGTACAACTCCAAGGAACTGCATCAAACGTTGGCTACGTACTTCGTTAGCCATCAGTGAGTTTGTACCTTCAGCTTTTACTTCTAAGTCACCCTTAATTTCAGGATCAAAGTCAAACTGCATGTTAAAACTAAAAAATGCTTTGGCTAGAGGACCAAGTAAATAGTCATCTATATTCTTTACTACAGTCCTAATGCTGCCATTGGCAGCAGACATAAGCATAGAAATACCAGAAGCAGTACGACCCACACCACTAACGCCTGTTTGACCATGAGCGAAAGATGGGAAACCAGTTGATTCATCTGCTAATACCCTTGCTTTATCGAACATCTGCATGTTCTCGTTAGATACGTTGGGGAACTTAGTTCCAAAGATACTCTGACCAGGTGCTCCCCCCATTCTTCTCAGGACTTTGCCAGGGTACATTGTTAAGTCTTGACCTGGAGCGAGATTAGTCTCATCCACTTCAATTAACAAGTTACCTGATAGTGCTGCGTTGTCCACACTCATACGCATGAACCCATTCATAAGGGTTTGAGTGTCATCCATATTCTCAGCTATACCTACCCCAAAGAAGCTGTAAGGATTAATTTCGTAAGGTACAGCATAGTAAGGAAGGATAGCAGGAGTAAAAGGATTCATTACAAGACGTAGTACCTGTCCGTTACAAATCCAGATATTAGCTGATACTTGATCCTGATCTTTCAACTCCTTTGGAATATCTACATCATGATCTTCTAAAATGTCTGTGTCTACGTAACCCCAGAACTCAAGGACGTTATAGCGTTCTGCCCTAGTCTCTTGGTCAGCGTCTTCCATGACCTGTTCCCACCACTCTTTAGTGTAGGACTCTCCAAGTTCAATAGCTGCATCAATTGCGTTTGATCTAAAGAAAGGTCTGTTCTTTAATCCTCTCATTTGAGAGCGAGACATCTTATGTCGTTCTACTACGTACTCTGCCTCATCCATGTTGTTAGCATCAGGATCAGGGTAAAAGTTCCAGATACTTACGCTAGAAGTCTGTGGTATTGTTTTGTACATAGGAGAGTAATTACCCTCATCATCCCAGTTAGGATACTCTTTATCTAACGCCATTGGCCCCTTCATAATACCTGTGCCAAATAGAGCAGTCTCAAAGGCTGTATTACGTAGTTGCTTGCTTGCGTTAGACTCTTCTAACTGATCATGTATTTTCTTTTCCATCTTTTTTGCTGCAACCATTGCAGGGTGAAAAGTAGGCTGTGAGGGTGTAAGTCCTGGTCCCTCTTTTAGTTCGTCAATAACAGGGTCAAGTCTATCTTTCATTCCTGCTAGACGTTCACGTAAATCAATTATTGTTTCTCCAGGCTGTAGCTTCGTATCCTCTGGTGTCATCTGAGGAGCACCCCCTGTAGCCTGTTTGATCTGAGGATTAGCCTCAAAGTGAACAGACTCTGCTACACCATCTGGTAAGCGAGTAGGGTTGATAGAAATAGGAAACTTGTGAGAACCAAAGAGTACATCGACAATCTGACCATAGGCTGCAAGAACCTTGGTCTTAGTGACTTTAACAAACACCCTAGACTTTTCTGTAGAGGTAAACTGAACATCAGGCCCATAGATACCCCTATAGTTTTGATAGGATTTAATCCAACGCTGTTCGTCTGAGTACCTAGCCTTATCAGCTTTGCTATAACGATCTTGTACAAAGTCAACAATATTACCTACAGTTGGATCACTATAAACGTCATTGTCAGGTATATCATCTGCGTAAGAGGATGTTGCCTCATCTATTGATAAAGTATCTGATTCAAAAATGTCATCTTCTTCCATGAGTATTCCTTAATATCCAAATGTAGGGTCTGAAGCCTGAAAGCCTGTCCGTTGTGAAGCAGGGTCAAAATCAAATATACTGCTTCTGGGTCTTGTCATTATACCATACCTTAAGGCATCATATAAGTGATCTTCTGCGTTTGTGTCTACATCTTCAGGGTTTCGTTTGTCTAGAGGAATAGAGGGTAGCTGAGATATAGTATTAACGCAATTAGAAAATAAGACAAGTCTTGGCTCCTCTGTAAACTCATCAACCTGTAGTCTTCTGTGTAACTCGTTCTTACCTGCTACACGAGAACCTTTTGATCTGTCTGAGGGTTTCCAACGACAGCCCTTCAAGATCATTTGTTCTGCGAGGCTAGGGCCAGTGTCTCCACGCTTATGCCAAAGAGAAGAGTCAAGCACCCCATACTTTATTTTCTCGTCACCTTCTATGTCCAGGATCATGTCAGCCAGGTCAGTCGCTATGATTTTAGATACATATAACTCTCTGTAGACAATTAGCTGTTCAGATCCTGGAACAACTGCTAACCAGACTACCCCAGTGTGAGATCCGTACCCATAGTCACAAGCTCTAAATCTTGTCCAGTTACTAGGTATATCATATGGATCAACAACGTGGATACGTCTGTTAAACTCTGGAAAGGCTGCACCCTCGTTTATATCCCAGTCACCCTCAAGAAGTTGTCTTCGCTGATGCTCTGGTAAGGATAAAAGGTTTGCCTCGTACATCCCATCTTCAGATAGATAGGGATTATCAAATAACGTAGCAGGAATAAACTTTCTTTTAAATAAAGGTTCACCCTCTCTTGTGTGTCCTCTAGGCCAACAGATTACTTCACCATTTTCATCGGTTGCCCAAAAAGATTGATCTGGAGTGTTAGGGTCTATGAAGTGTCGTTTTACCCACTGATGCCCTGGTCCTCCTGGGTTACTTGTTGCCCTCATGTAAAGAGGTAGACCACTGGCTCTTGTGCTACGTAACCTGGATCGCATGTAATTCCAAGAGTAACTTGAGGGCCACTGAGTTAACTCGTCAAACCCTATCCAGTTAAAGGCTTGCCCTTGGTATCTCATAACGTCATCATCTCTGTCGAGGTATGACATCCATAGAGTTGCACCATTAGGGGCTACCCAGGTCTTATCTCTTTCCATAAACCTTATACCAGGAACAGCCTGTGGATAAAGTTGCTTGCTTACTGATATGAGTTCTCTGAGTTCTTCTGTTGATCTACGTACAAGAAGCATTCTTGCATGTGGATTACTAAAATATCTAACAGGATCAGCAACTAAGCTATAGCTCTTTCCACCCCCTGCTGCTCCTCCATAGAGTACTTCTTGTTCTGTCGCAGCTAAGAATCTAGTCTGTGGTCCTGGATTAGGCTCGAATATCACCTTTTGTTTGACCACAGAAGGGACAGCACTCCCCTCTTTCGAGTTTGATGTAGTCCTCATCTGGGTCAAGACTTCTGGTGTTTCTACCACCAATTCTTTCTTCTTCGATTTTCTGGCTTTTCCTTGACGCTTCTTTATATTTTTTGGCATACTGTCTGTAGTTGGAGGATGCCCTGCGTCTTTTTTCTTCCATTCTGACACGTTTGTATAACCCTGTATGTGAGATGTTTCTACCAGACTGATCAGACAACCACTTAGCTACTTGTCTAACACTATAGTCTTGAAGAAACAACTTTGCTTTTTCTAAAAGTTCTAGTTCTTCAGGGATAGGAATTAAAAGAAATTCATCTTCTTCATCCTGTTTATAACCAAATGGTATATGTCTTCCTACTCTAACTACAGGATACCACTCACCCTTTTCACCTTGAAGTGGAATCTGCCAGTCTACCTTAGTTGGATGGTCTGCCTCTGATGCTCTCTTACTCATTATCTTTCGCAGGTAAAATAAATAAAGGCTCTGTAGCTTTTACTTCTACCTTATCTGTTTTTGCAAATCCTGCACGATCTAAAATATCTTTAGCTGCTAACATCTTTTCTTTTACACCTAGATCAGTGGGGTCAGCCATAACAGAAAACATAGTGTACGCAGCCTTAGTTGAAGATTGTGCTATAAACTTCTTTGTAAGGTCTGCAATCTCATCTGTCAAGACATTAACAATACTTGTTGAGGACACAGCAGAAGAATATCCTGCAAGTTTCTTAGCCTGTACAGGATCACCCTTTGCTTCCTCAAAAAGGACATCAAGAAACTTCTGCTGTTTTTCTGTAAGTTGTCTAGCCATTTTTCACCATATATGCTATGAGAACAAGAACACCAATGGCTGATACAAGAAGAATACCTGTAATACCCCAGGTTATTATTGCTTCTTGTATTTCTGCTTTACGATACTCTTGATCTCTTTTTTGTTTACGTATTCTACCTTCAGTAGCTACAAGCTCATCCCAAACAGATGGCCCATACGTAAAACTGATCCAGTCTTTTAACTCTTTTCGCATGGCTTCAGCTTTCTTTTTAGCAGTAAATATTTCTAAAGCTTCTGCTTCAACAGAACCCCCTAATGATTTCCACCAAGGAGGGTTCTTGTTTTTCTGCTCTAAATAGGACAAGTCGCTCATGCTACTAGCCCACTGATTTAGTTGACCACCCATTTCTTGAAGATCTTTTCCGAACTGGAAACCTTTCTTCAACGCATTGAACGCTACGGTAGCTCCACCGATTATTGTTACTGGGTCCACGAGCCTCCTCCCAAAGTACTCCTACTATCATCACTAAAATTATTTGTTTCTTTCAGATAGATTTACCGTAGAGTATAGCTCTTTCTATATCGTGCCTACCGATACCTAAATCTTTTAATTCTCTGTCAGTCATTCTGCTAAGTTGTATACGTGCAATCTTACGTCTTGCTGACTCTGTTCTTGCCTCTACTACTTTGTTAAAGATTCTTTTAAACATGTAACTATCCTTTTGTTGTGTTAGCCCTAACTAGGCAAGGATAGTTATATGTTATTAGTTATATCATACTAGTGACATTTATGCAACCCTGTTATGTTGGTTGGTAATGTTCTTCCCCAGATAAAATAATGTGAGCGTCAGCACCACTCTCTTCAAAGCCTACTATTTTGTCTCCTGCAGACAGAGCAAGATAACCCCCACCCTGAATAACTTCTTCAAGACTATTACCTGCAAGACTGTGATCATCCACAATAAAATGATAAGTTGTAGTAGAAGCTTCATACCATTGAAGACTATACTTTTTAGTAGAGTTAGCACCTATAGATACGTGCAAAAATTTAATCAAAGATACGTAATTGTTAGGGCAAGTATAAATAGTATTACCACTTGCCCCACCTGCAGTTGCAGTCAGGTCTTTTGCAGCAGAAAAGAATTTAGCATTTGCTAAAGAAGTCATTTCTTTACTACTTTAGTTGTCCAGGCTTCATTAACGTCAGGGGTAGAAGGGTCATCTTTAACGTAGTGACCTTTATCGTTACGAGCACGTACCTGCACTTCTTCAGTTCCTTTTACAAACTCAAGAACAGCAGGATCTTTAGTATGCCACTCCCCACGAATATACTCAGCTAGAACAGCACCATATTGATCGACTACTTTATTATCTTCTACTTTCATTTATACTTACCTTTCACACCAAACTTTTTCTTGTGCTCTGTAATAGACTCTTCTTTAAGACGAGTCGTATAGAGTTTACCTTTCCAAGTAAACGTTGGTTTCTTGGCTGACCTGTTACGTCTAAAGGCTGAAGCAAAAGAATCATTTGTTACTGGCCCCTGTGCAGGACGCTTCTCTGGCTTCTTGTTTGGTTTACTGTCTGGTTTCTTCTTGGTAGGTGGTCCTTTACGTGGAGGAGCTTTTACAGAAGGTTTTGTTTTCTTAGGAGCTACAGTCTTTGGTTTAGTCCTTCTATCCTGCTCCTTCTTTTTCTTATCCTCTGGAGGAACAGTCTTTACTTCTGGCCCACTATCTAGAGTGGAAATTCTTCCAAGGGCTGCAGCACTATCTTTAGGCTTTGGTCTTGGAACATTACGAACAGAGTAATCCCTGTTGTCAGGTTTAGACTTAGAACCTCCTATTGTCTTTGCGTCATCACCTGGCCTCTTAGGTTTCCCAGGAGAAGTAGTCATCACATTTTTAGGTTTGCTCTTTACAGATGCAGGAGGTTTCCTGTCAATCTTTGGTTTCTTATCTATACTAGTACTACCACCTGGCTTCTTAGGTGCAGGACTAGGTGCAGGTTTTTGAAACTTACCTGTCTTTGGATTCATTGGCTGTCTCAAAGACTTGGGGGGTGGTTTCAAATTATTGACGTTAATTCCTTTAGGGGGTTTTGTTACAATGCGTACCCTTGGGTTGTTGTTCTTTATTGCGTTAGCAATAGGCTTTGTTGTCCTAAAGAACTTACCTAGGTACTCAATAACAACTTTGCCAGTTTTACTCTTAGCTGCTTCTTTAGCTAGACCTTTTAAAATAGCATTCATTGTTACTTACCTTTCTTGTAGGTATTAGGTGCTTTTTTAATTCCTGTACTAATTTCGCTAGAAGACTTAACCATACCACCTACGTTGTACATAGCAACCTTACCACCTTTAGCGTAAGCTTTTTTCTTCATGTTAGCTCCACCCATAGCATACCCTTTTTTCTTCATAGGCATACCACCCTTGTTCATGTAACCCATGTTGTTACGAACTGATGTAGGTAATTTCTTTAGTCCAGTCTGGTTTGCACTAGGAGCTTTTAATCCTCCTGCTGCATAACCTTTCTTTTTCATGTTAGCACCACCCATTGCGTAACCTTTTTTCTTCATCTTTTTCATTGTTCTTCCTCACTATTAATACTGTACAAATTGTTAAAGACTCGTTGCGTATCCCATACATAGTCTACGTCTTCTTTTGAGTTATATATGTGCTGATTAGGTTTAAAGTCTGGAGCACCTTCTCCAGTTTCAAACCACGCAGGGTGAGTTACTCTCACTCTATTATTGGGCAACGCAACTATGTTACCTGTGTATTCTCCTGCGTCTAACAACTCTAAGACATGAGACTGTTTATGCTGTGCAGGGTCATCTGCTACTTCGTTGTCTGTGTAATCGACAGTAAAGTAATACTTTGCAGGATAGAACTGCCCATCTACTTTTGCTATCCAGGGGGCAGGACTAGCTCTTTCTAATTTGTAGACTGAGTGAGTATGAGACATACAATCCCAGGGTTGTGCTAAGTATGGTGGTAACTCTGTAGGCCAATCCTCTAGGGGGGTATCTGCCACGAGTGCTGTAAGAGGCATCCTTGCCCACATTGCACCACCATGTATATTCTCTGAGTCATCAAAGTCTGACTCGCAACCTGTAAATATAACTTGGAAACTCAGGGTTCTGTTTGGCATGGTGGTCACACCTATGACCATTGCGTGTAAGAACTCACCCTCGTATTCCTCTAGGTTCTTTGTGTATTCTCTTCGTACCCATGCTTTGAAGTATGGTACGCTGCTAGTAAGAAATGGCATTCTATTTTTTCTTTCTAGCTAGACCTCCCTTACTAGCTCTGTATGGTTTAACTTTCTTTGCTACACCCTTTGGTTGGGCAACAAACTGTTTTCCTTTTTTATTTCCTGTAGCCTTGGCTTTATTAGTAGCAGCCTTTTCTCCAGGTGTCAAAGCATTCCATGCCTTGTCAGGCAAGTACCTCTTCTTACCCTTAGATGGTGATCCATCAGAAGTTCTCCACTTCTGCTGACCCCATTTCTTAAGAGACTTCTGAGGAGCTTTCAAGTCTTGTACCCTCCACCTTTAGCTTTGTATTGTTTGGCTAACATCTGAGCTTTACGAGCAGACCACTGACCAGGGTTTCCACCCTTGCCCCCTGCTTTAATTGAGTTAAATAAAGTTTTTCTCATTCCAGGTTTTGTGTAGTTACCTGCTTTGTTTACAGTGCTACCACCTGCAGACATGCCAGTTACTTTCTTTAAAGTCTTGGCTTGTCCTGCATGAGCCTTAACAGCTTTCTTTAAACCTTTAATTACTTTTTTTACTTTAGTTTTATTTTGTTTTGATAAAGCCATATTCCTACGCCTTGCAATTACAATCTGCGCCACACTTAATATTTAATAGTGCACAAGCTACTCTTTTTAAGTATCTTCCTACCCATCTTATTACTCTCATAGTGAAACTCCCATATTTATTTTTTTACATTCTGGTATTGCTAGATACCCTTGTTCTTGAAAGTACCTAGCTACTATTAGTGCTTCTTGAATACATGCTTGCTCTGTAGGAAATGTTGCTTCTGTCTTAGCCAGTACCTCACAGGATAACGCAGAAGGTCCAGTACAAATAAGCATGAACGCTATCCACATTAGAAACTGACTGTAGCCCCTACAGTTACGTCACCAAATTCTAGGTCAGCATCTGTAGATACTTCAGTATATAAACTAATGTTTGTGCTTGGAACTGTGTAGTCCACAGTAAAGTCTAGACCTTGAAAGATATCTCCTTCGTCTAATTCTAACATGTCAATGTCAGTGGCTAATGTAAAACCTACACCCAAAGCAGTCATTCCTGCTGATGGTGTTAGTTCCCATTCCCATTCCTCTGAACCAGTTGTGTAATTAATGTCTGTATCTGCACCAAGAGACAGTGTTTGTCCTGCTACAGAGAAGTCTTTGGCATAAGATGTTGTTGCTGCTAGTAAGGAAGCAAAGCCTACCCATGCTGTGATTATTGCGATTTCTTTTTTGTTCATTATCTTAAGATCCTTTTTTCCATTTCTTAGAAGGTGATTTTGTTTTGGAGGGACTCCACTTTACTTTATCAGCCCAGTATGCTGCAGACATTTTACCCTTTGATATGTTCTTTGCGTGGCGAGACTTAAACGCTTCTCTCTGTCCTGCAGTCTGATTGGTTTTTACACCCTTCTGACCAAACTTAATATATTTATATTTACCCCCTTCAGATGCCATAACATGATGTGACTTGCCACTGCTGTCACTTAAACGTTGAGGTTTGTTGACACCCTTGAGGCCAACAGCTTTCATTTTGTTTTTGACTCGTTCAGGTATACTCATGTTTTGTACCTGTCATACTTGGGGTTATCCTTTCGTCCAAACAATCTTAGCACAAAGTTTATAAAACCTCTAGCAATTTCTGTAGGAGTTGGCAAGAGCCAACCTAGAATAAGGAGTAAAATAACCCAGGGTGGTATATTTGTGTTGATGATGTCTAGGTTTTCCACACTACCTGTTTCAACCTCTTTTAGTACTTCGGTTTGAATTACATCTCTACCTGCAGAAACTTCTTCACTTTGTTCTACAGATAGGACTGACTGCCTATTCTCTTTTCCTATTTGGGCATTGCTGTTGACTGTAGGTCCACCAGATCCACCAAAGGGAAGTAGGGATGTTAGTCCACACCCAGATAAAAAGAGGAGTAGTATTAACCATCTCATCTCTCTCTTAGAGCCTGTTCTATACTATCTAGTTTGTTAAAGATAGCTTTGATAGTTTCTTTTATCTCTTTTATTTCTCTGTCGTAAGCTAGTCTGTTAGCTTCTTGTTGAGCTTGTAAAACTGCTATATCTCTTTCGTTCTTTGTTGATTTCATAAACAGAAACCAGACAACAAAGACTAGGGGTGCACCTATCCACTGGGCTATGAACTCTACCATTTCCACTTTACATCAATTCAAAGTGGGGAGCATCAATGAAGGGTCTACGCCCCTGGCTGCGTCTTAGATCAACATATGCCATCATAGCATCTTCTGCGCTGCCTGGGTAAGATCTTATACTTCCTTCACTCCAGGCTGCTCCCCATTTTATACTGCAACCAACTTCTTCTGCTGCTTGCTTGAATGCGTCACAAATATCATCGTACAGGTTTAGTTCCCAGGATACATCTGGTCCTATGTAGGCTACTACATCTACTGCGTGGCTAAAGCCATCGTCCTGTAGTAAATGCTTACTAGCCATTGTCTGAGATCTTCCTGCAGCTACGTTAGCCTTTTGCTCATCTAAGGTTCTTACACCCTGCGTCACTCCAAAGTCTACTTCGGTCAGTTGAATAGCTCGTTCAACTACTGCTGTTAAATGTGGGTGGACACCCTCTAGTCTATCTAGAGATCTTTGGCTTAGTCTGAAACTCATCTCATATCCTTTTTCATTGCTACCTTATTGCCCATTGGCTTACCTGCCATGTAAGCTGTAGCTCCCATGTAGGCTGCTACGATACCTGTTTGAGCAATGTAAAATAACCCAAGCAAGTCTGCTAGGGCTGCTACTCTTGTGTCTGACATTAGGGGTGTAAATAAAACAACTGTGAAACCAATCATCATCACCATAGCTATCCAAGCCATTTTCTTTTGAGACTCAGCTTTTTCTTCTCGTAGCTCAACCTCGAGCATACGTTCTTTCATAGCTACTTCTTGTTCTGTGATCTTACCATCACCATCTACGTCAAAGTCTATTACCATTTATTCCCCCACAACTTCTTTAGTTCCACAGACACGTTGGTACACCATGTCATCAACGTAGGCTTCAGCCCACTTGTTTTCAGTGAAAGTACAAAACGTCCACAGATCATTTATGTCTAGGTCTAATAGTTCTAGTTTCTGTTGTTGTTCTGATACTTTGTTTTGTAGATGTTCTATGTCATGGACTAGGTTGCTGATGTACCACACCAGGGCCACCAACTGCACAGCCATTGCGAAAACCAGTGCGACTGGAATCTTAAAACCATCCATGTGTTTACTCCCAATGTCTTTTTCTGCTTGGATCTAGAACGTCAGCTTTCTTAAGCATACCCTCAAGGTACATAGCTCTTTCCATTCTATCTAGAGATACCCAGTGTCCTGTAGATTCGTAGTAAGCTCTGCGAATATAGAATACGTCAGAACGAGGGATGTGTACCCTACGTAACTTCTTTTCGTTTTTATCTGCTAAAGCTTTGTAGAACTCTTCCAGTACTGAGTCAGACTCAAAGTACTTAATTCTTTTGTTCATTATTTTTACTTGTGTTGTGTAGTTGTACTTAAAGTAAACCTCAAGTCAACAAGTCTCTTTCTTTTTCTTGCGAAAAAGGGACTACAAAAAATGATAGAGGTTATTACTTATAGTAATACTTTAAGTATTATTAAATATAAGAATATAAAATAAAAGAGTAAGACCTTAAGTATTACTATAAGTATTATATACTATAAGTTATACACGCTTCAAGTATAAAACAAGAGTAA
>Ga0208157_1001267_pt1 | contig 11704 bp, 14 predicted proteins | sample 5_EtaG_FD_184077 | JGI IMG/M metagenome (GOLD analysis project Ga0208157, IMG submission 184077) | Marine viral communities from the Subarctic Pacific Ocean - 5_ETSP_OMZ_AT15132 metaG (SPAdes) (version 2) | ecosystem: Environmental > Aquatic > Marine > Oceanic | place: Pacific Ocean | collected...
TAGTTTGCGTACTTTTCGTTTGCGTCGTTCCTCTTGCCATTGGAGATCTTGAGAGGTAAATCCGTCAGGTTTATGTTCTTGATTAGAACTTATCATGACTACTTTATTTAAGTCAAGGGCGGTCAGTTTATCACCATTTATGGTGGCCATGTTAGGACACCCACACGATACGCTCCTAGCGGAGTTTGAAATTACTTCCTTACCACACTCTTTACATCTTACCTTGATCATTGTCTTTAAGCGAATACTTTTCTAATAGTTCTGGGGAATATTGTTCTACATTACTCTCTATCTTCTCATCTCTCTTTTTCTTTTCTAACGCATACACTCTATTCCGTAGTTCTGTAGAGGAATACTGGTGTCTGCGGAGATGAAAATATAGTTCTATACCATTATCTATACAATATTGCTTTCCTGTGAAGTCTCTATCTTTATATTCTTCACTAAGAAATCTCACATCAATGTTTTGGGTCTGAAGTAAATTAAGGAGATCAGCCTCTGTCTCATAGACTAAAATCTCATCAACATACTTACATCCTTGTAGTTGTACATACCTTTCATAGACTGATTGTACTGGTTTATTTTTCACACCAGGTCTATCAATAGTAGGATCCACCTGAAGTGCAACTATAAGATAGTCACACAACTGCTTCTCCATCTTCATCATTGTAACATGTCCTGCATGGAATAGATCGCAAGAACTACAATTAAATCCTATCTTCATTTTCAGGTTCCTTTTCTATAGAAATAATTTCAAGATTTTCCACGTCATCCAATTCAATCCAATCTTCAAACTCTGCATAGATTGCTATCTTATCACCTACCAATTCTGCCGATTCTACTTTATCGATAGCCCATTCTCTGTTATGAGCAACGATTTGATCAGTTGTGTCAAGTTTCATAATAATCTTTTCTGAAGTATCTGGAGAGGATGTTACTATTGTAGTACTTCGGCGTTCCGTCGTCAAGAGACTCGGTGAGGACTCCGTTAACAAAGAGTTGTCTCGTTTCCTCGAAGTTTGTTTTGCCAGCTGTTTTATGTAAGCTGAGCATAGTTCTGCTAAAGTTCTGTCTACCCAGTTGTTCAATTTCTTCTTTAAGTTCTGGACAAGACCCATAATACTTTTTCCAATCAGATTCAGATTTTACTTTTCGTTTTTTGCCTTTAGGAGTTCTAAATTTCCAAAAGTATTTTCTTCCGATGTACTCTCTACCATTTTGTAGATTGATAATCCTGTAGACAAAACCGAAGAAATCATCAATATCGTCAGAAGTGAAATTTGTACCTTTATATAACCAGGGATTTTCATACTCAATAGTCATACTCATCAAGGACATCCAGTGCATTATTTAGAATGCGTTGAGCTGCTCCTCTTTGACGATCATCCCATTCAGGATACCATGACTGATTACCTAAACCTCTTTTAATCTGCTCAAGTCTTGCAGTCATATCAATTTTCTTAAGTCTACCGTTCATTTATTTGAAAGCAAATGTAAGGGGGAAAATTTAATTACCCACCTACTAATTTATCATAGTCCACGGCAGAATCCATGATAGATTTCTTCATCTCCTCATAATCCCACTCTATCTCATCAGAGTTTGAATCCTGAGAAGGTATCTTTTTTGACATCTTGTTTGATTCCTCCGACGACATAACTTTCAACCTCCGTCTCTTGTGGTGCTACTTGAAGTCCCTTAGAAGAGATCCAATGCTCTGTCCAAGGAAGTGGATTATTTCTCATTGGAATATCATATTGTGCTTTCAAACCAATAGATCTAAGTCTACGATTTGCAATCCACTCAACATACTGCTGAAGTAATTTATCATTCAATCCTATCATAGTTCCATCTCTAAACAAATAATCAGCCCATTTCTTTTCTTCATCTACACATTTATTAAACATCTGATATGTCCACTCCTCTTCTTCTTTCATAATATTAACCATATCAGGATCGTCACCTTTCCTCCAATTGTTCAATATATTTTGAGTAAGAGCAAGATGTTGATTCTCATCTCTTGCAATTAAAGATATGATCTTAGCTGAACCTTCCATAAGCTTAAGTTCACCAAAAGCAAAACTACAAGCAAAACTAACATAAAAACGAATACCCTCCAGAATATTAACATTGGCAACTGCTCTATAAAGTTTACGTTTGACCTCTTTCATTTCTAAAACAGGTAGAGATGTTTCAACATTATCCAAATCTTTCCACAAAGTGCTCTGACCCCACTGCTGTGCTTCATTAATAAAATCATCATAAGATTCTGTGACGGTAGCAGCACGACTTAAAATACGATCATCTTTTATAATAGTATCAAATACTTCTGATGGATCTGAATAAACATTCTTAATCACATAGGTATATGATCTACTATGAATCATCTCCATGAAAGACCATACTTCCATACATGCTTCTAACTCAGGTAGAGAACAGTAAGGTAAGAAAGCCATACCAGGAGCACGACCTTGTACACTATCAAGCATGATCTGGTATTTAAGATTGCTCGTATAGATATGCTTTTGTTCTGGACGTAATTTTTGATAGTCTCCACGATCTTTCTGTAACGATACTTCTTCTGGTCTCCAAAAATATCCTAACTGTTGCTTAGTCAGGTTCTCAAACTGAGGATACTTAAAATTATCATATCTTTGAACACCAAGGGGTTTACCAAAAAACATTGGTTGTTTCTTGGTGTTTACATCTTCGGTATTAAATACCGTCATTCCTTTTAGTTTAGATGGCACAGGATTCACACTCCTCTTCGTTAGCGTTTTCTAAATCAGAAATAAGATTATCTAAATTTTCTTTATCATCTGGAGCATCATCAGTCTTCATATCATGTGTATTTTGATAATAAGAAGTTTTCCATCCTAGTTTATAGGTGGTTAATAAATCCTGTGCCATAACAGATACAGGAACCTCATTATCAGGATAATGCTCTGGGTTATATGACCAGTTACCAGAGATGCCTTGATCAAAGAATTTTTGCATCACAGAGACAATATTTATATACCCTTGGTTGTTCGGCATTTCCCACAATAAAGTATAATTATTTTTTAAAGTATTGTAAGATGGAACAACCTGTTTAAGAGGCCCTTGCTTTGATTTTTTAATGGACAAGTAGTCTCTAGGTGGTTCAATTCCATTGGTTGCATTTGACACAACGGAACTGCTTTCCGATGGCATTTGTGCAGACAATGTTGAGTGCCGTAAACCGTGTTGAAGGATAGATGCTCTAAGAGATTCCCAGTCATGTGTAAGTGGTTGAGATGAAATTTCATCTACGTCTTTCTTGTATGTATCAATAGGAAGGATTCCATCAGAATATTTGGTGCGTCCAAAGTTTTCGCAATATCCTTTCTCCTGTGCAAGTTTATTAGATGCCTTTAAGAGATAATACTGGAAAGATTCTGATAGACCATGAACTGCATCCCATGCTTCTTGTGAGTCGTATTTAAACCCAAGTTTAGCAAGATAATGTGCAAGACCAATGAATCCTACTCCAAGACTTCTACGTGCCTTTGTGGCCCTCTCCGCAGCAATGACAGGATAGTCTTGATAATCAATCAACTCCTCCAATCCACGCACTGCAAGATCACAAAGATCTTCTAATTCATCATCTGATCTTACCTTTCCTACATTTACTGCACTCAAAATACAAAGAGCAATCTCTCCTGTGTGATCATCAATATGCTGAAGAGGATATGTAGGAAGAGTGATCTCCTGACATAGATTACTCATCTCAATCTTGTCTTTAAATGATGAGTGACTATTACAATGATCTATATTCATAATATAGATTCGACCAGTCTCTGCTCTCTCTTTTAATAGGTCGAGGATAAGTTCTTGGGCTCCGATGGTGGTTTTAGGGATGGATTCATCTGCTTCGTAACGGCAATATAAGTCATCAAACTTATCGGTCCCAAAACTCTCATACAAGTGAGGACAATCATGAGGGGAAAATAACGTGATTTCCTTATTTTGGATAAAACGTTCATAGAATATCTTACTTAACTGGATGCTGTAGTCGAGTTTTCTGACTCTGTTGTCTTCTGTTCCTTTGTTGTTTTTGAGGACGAGGATGTCTTGGATTTCTTGATGCCAGATAGGAAAGTGGACAGTAGCTGATCCTCCTCTGATACCGTTTTGCGTACAGCATCGAACAGTTGACTCAAATTTTTTGAGGAAGGGGACCACACCTGTGTGTTGAACTTCTCCACCACGGATTTTGCTGTTGATGCCCCTGATTCTACCTGCGTTAATGCCGATACCAGCACGTTGTGCGACATATTTGCCAATAGCCATATCACTGCTAAAGATACTATCGAGGGTGTCATCAGCATCAACCAGAACACAAGATGCAAATTGACGAATGGGTGTTCTGACCCCAGCCATGATGGGGGTGGGGATGTTGATTTTGTGCTTGCTGATTGCGTCGTAGTATCGTTTGACATAATTTAACCTCGTTTCTTTAGGGTACTCTGCGAATATTGTTAATGCGATCATCATGTACATGAACTGAGGTGTTTCATACACCTGACCAGTACTGCGATCTTGTACAAGATATTTATCTACGACCTGCCTAAGACCAGCATATGTAAACAAAAAATCTCTATTATGATCAATGTATCCATTTGCTTTTTCGATATCCTCTTTGGAATATTTTGAATAAATGTCACCATCATAAACCTCCTGACTAACGCATTTAACAATGTGATCCTCTAGTTGAGGTAGTTCTCTACTTCTTCCATAAAGACTTTTTCTTATTGAAAATAGTAAGAGTCTAGCTGCAACGAATTGATAATTAGGATGATCCAAATCAATGAGATCACTAGCAGACTTGATAAGGATCTCTTGTATTTCAGCAGTCGTGATACCGTCATAAAATTGAATTCCCGATTGTATTTCTACTTGACTTGCAGAGACCCCTGCAAGACCCTGTGTTGCTTCATCCACCATCTTATGCATCTTTTCTAGGTTGAGAGCTTCAGTGCCTCTACCATTTCTTTTTTTGACTTTAATGCCGTTGCTCATATGCGTTTCCAAGTGTTAAATTGAAGTTTTGCTTTTAGACCATTGTATACATTTGATTCTACTATACTCTGAACATCATGTCCAGCAAGAACCATATCATTTATATCCTTTTCATGGATATTTGTTGGCCAGATAACGACTGACTCACCTCTGTCGATAGTGTCGGAGATTCTTGTTGTAATTTCCTTAGACCTCGGTTCGTTATCATAAACCCAAACAGGAGTGCTAATACCCCACTTCCCAACATCACCGTCTGCACCGCACATAGCAATGCTATTGAGTAAGAACGTTGAGTCGAACGGGCCTTCTGTAACGAAGACTGGAGCATCTCTTCGGATGTTATCCAGTCCGTAGATTTTTGGTGCGTCATTATAAAAAATAGTCGTGATATATTTAACAGAGTTGGGAAGTATGGATCTTCCCTGAACTCCAATTAATTCCTTTTCATAATATAGAGGTATTATGATCCGAGAATGTTCTTTGACATTGGAATCAAACGTCTGTTTATGGGAGTTGACAAACTCAACATATCTCTCTGCATAATAAAATTTAGAGGGGTCAAGTTTTCTTTTCTCCAAATAAATCCTACCCTGTTCTACCTCAGAACACTTAGGAAGATTCAACTTAGCAGAGAACTCAGGTTTTGTAAAGGTAAACTCAGGTTCTTCCACAACAAAGTTTCTTCCACCAGCATGTCCCTCCTTAAATTTCTCCATAGCATATTGCTTTTGAAGAGAAGGATCTATCTCCTTTAAAAAATTATTAAAGGACATGGAAGCACCACAGTTATGGCACTTGAAATTGGTATTAACTTTTATAGGATAAAGATATCCTCTTGCCTTATTCTTATGCTTCTGAGAATCACCGCAAATAGGACAACGAAAGTTATACAGATTAGCTTTGACCCTCTTAAATTTGGGTAATCGTGATGAGACTAGTCCAATATATTTGGAATCAACCAGATCCATTACAAGGGTCTACTTTGTTCCTTGTATTATAGTGGGAGGTGGGTTTGATGTCAATGCTGCACCCACAATTCTTTGTCCAATGGGACTGACAGTGAAACTTATTATACTTAACGCACCAAAAATTGACCACATCTTCTTCTCCATCATGCGAAGACGATTATCTACTAAACGAATATCTCTCTCACATCCCTTTTTTATTTCGTCTGTTGTACGTTCCAAATCTTTGTGAAGCGATTCAATTTTCTCGAATAGTACCGCATCAATCCTATCCTGTTTGTCTAGTTTTTCATTATGAACTGCAAGCAGTTCTCCCATTTTGATAGAGTTATCCTGCAGAGCCTCGACAACCTTCTCGACTCTTTCTAGTATGGCAGCATTAACTCCTGCACCAGTGGTCATTGTATTATTTGTTACTCCTCTATTATTTATCTTTCATCCAACGTTTACGAGATCCCGTTCCCATTGATATATACCTTTTTCTCTTCATCATCTTACCCATGACAGGATCAAATCCTGCTGTAGGGCCTTTTGCAGGTGCTTTACTACTAAATCCAGGCTTACCAGGAGTGCTCCCAGTAGTCATCATTTCTTCTCGAACAATATCAATTATCTTATTGAGTTTTTTATTTTCCATCTTGGATCCCCTCTAATTGAGAAAGACAATAATCATCAATTTTTACATCATGTATATAACAATGAGGATACTCAGGTAATTTATCTAAGAAAACTACAAAGGTTTTCATCACACTCCACAAGTCTTCTTCTATTTTGAAGAACAGCATCGGAGTAGTTGCCTCACCAAATATATTGTAGAGAATGATAAAGTGATTAAGAAGAAGGTGAGCCTTAAGCTCACCTGTGTTCTTATATCTTTTCAACAATCTTTTAATATATTTAAAGTGTTGAAGATCTTTATCAAAATCTGCTCTAGTTACTGCCTGTGGATTTTCATAATTTTTTATAGCAAATAATGGAAAATTTTGGGAATTCAAATCAGTAAAAATCATATCATATTATGCAGTTTTAGAAGGTTGTGCTTGCGGGACTTACCTGTATGGTTGTTGTTCCAAGACCTACAACTCCTGTTCCATCCACAGTTAAAGTTGCGTCACTTATCTCGAATGATCCACTCATGAATGTACCAGCACCACCAACCTGTCTATCAATACCAATTGGTAAAGCAGCACCAGGTGAGGTAGCAACACCAGCATTGATGAATGACTTAAGAGCAGCAGTATCATCAGGGAAGAATGAGGTAACTGTTCCAACCATACCCCTTGTTATATCAACTCTGAGTTTGGTCTGTGCAGTTGGGTTACTGAATAGAACTGTATTACCTATACCTGCTCCTTGCTGATCACGAATTGTGATTGCTAATCCTGTAGGTCCACCAATCGTAAAGGAAGTAGCACTTGTAGCAACAACTGGTGCTTCAGTAAATGCGATACCAAGATTATTCAAGAGAGAAGCAGAACTTACACCTGCGACCACTCCAATCATATCAGCAGCAGCAACAAAGAAGGTTGTAGTTGCTATACCAACTCCACCAGTACCATCAGCTGAGGCGAAATTAATATTTGGTTGTCTAAAGACATTATTGTCTTGAAGAAGATTATTTGCTGTAGGAGCAGTGAAGGCAAAGGATACTCTGTTAGTAATCTGACCAGCAAAGTCAGTTCCTGCTTCACCCGTAAGGTTGTAAACTTCGTTTTCACCACCTGCAGTTCCATTAGTATTATTGAATACTGTTATTGAACCAACGGCTGTTTCAGCATATCCAACGATACCCGCACCACCTGCAATAGCACCACCAGTGTCAGAAACATTACTTGTTATGATATTAATTGTAGCTCCTGTGCTAACAAACACAAGTTCGTTATACACTACATTAACCTTAACTGTTGCACCTGGTTCAACACCTGTTGTACCACCAGCAGCAACGGTTATATTACTTGAATTATTAGGATCCTCAAAGAATACGGCAACTGGAGTTGCAGGGGCAAGACCTGTATAAACTTGAGTACCTACAGGTGTTATACCACTAGGGCCAAATACGGTAGATGCAGCAGCAACTGTGTTAAGTCCAGCGATTGGAACCAGCACTTCATCGGTGTAAATCGTACCTAATCCTGAATGGGTGTCAGTACTATATCTACGATATATCCATCCACGATCATCTGCAAAACAGTTGTGAGGAGTGTTATTCCTATCCTGATCATCCAAGAACTTAGGGATGGCATAGTTATTCGCCCAAGTCTCCTGTGTTGTTGAAATACCCCAAAGTGCCATTCTTTTATCCTTCTGAAAATTTTTTCGTAAAATTATTTATAAAAACCAGAGACCCAAGATTTGCCTCTTTTATGATACCTTATTACTCTTAACCTCATGATCTCTACACCACTCTGCATAATTAAATCCAGAACCTGGTGGGTATATGTATTGTCCCTCATCATCAAACATACCAGAAGTGTCTGCTATCCTTGACTCCTTTGATGGATACTTTGGATAGGGTCTCAACCCTGCCCTCATCTCATTACCTTTCCTTCTCCTCATCTGATTACCAGTCTCATGACCTTCAGGCATCCTAGGCCAAGAAGTTCCTAAGATCCTTTTAATATCCTCTTTAGTATAACCTTTAGGATGAGACAATTAGCAATTCCACTTTCTAAGTGCCTTATTGATTCTTGAATCTGGATCATTAGCAGTCTTAGCAGATGTTAGTCTTTTTTTCATACCCCCCATGCGAGCACAGAATGACTTTCTTCTACTTGCTGCCTTTGAACCCTTCTTTAATTTAGAGGGTTTAGTTGTAACAGCAGTCTTCAATTTAGAACCAGGATTTGCTTTACGATAAGAATCAACACCCTTTTGATTTAAACCACCTTCAGGGTTCTTACCTTCCTTTCTTTGCCATGCTGCTACTTTTTCTAGGATAGGATCACTTGTCCATCCATCAAACTCTTCCTTCTTACTACTATTACCCCAGTTAGCAGCACCTACTTTACGGCACTTAACTAATGCACCTGATGCATATGCACTAGGCCATACAGAGTAACGTGATTTTACCTTATGATAGCAAGCATCTTTTGTGCCACTGCCCTTACCTTTCTTATCTGTTTCTGTTAATTGTGCTTCTTCTGTTTTATATGCAGGAACCTTTGCACCTTTAACACCTCTTCTTGCCTTATGCTCTTCTCTACGTTTGTCAATTAACTTACCTCTCTTATTCTCTGGATCAAACATTGCTGGTTCACCATGACCAGGACCAGATCTTCTATAGTTTCTTATGCTTGCTTTACCATAATCTGAACGACCCTGATCAACCTTAGCCTCTACCTGAACTTCTTCTTTTCTAGTTGCCTTTTTCTTGACACAGTTTGGATATCTCTTTCCAAACATAGTCTTCATACCCTTCTTCTCATACCCTTTCCAACATGCTTCATCAAGCATATCTTTATAACGCTCATAATATTCTTCTTTTGATATAGGAACACAATTAGGAACCATTCTATTTCCCTTTTTCTTCAATCCTTTTTGGGTATATCCATCCCAACATTTTTCATCTACTCTTTGAGCTTGAGTAAGTTTTTTCTTACCAAAAGTTATGCAAGGATCCTGTCCACAACCACAATTCTTTTTAGTTTCTAGTTCCATATGTCCCTCAGTGGTCATTTTCTCTAGTTTATTTGCTTGACCCTTATGCATCTTACTTGCTTTAGCAAGTGCTTTAGACTGACCCTTATGCAATTTACTTGCCTTATGAAGTTCCTTTGCAATTACTTTGAGTTCTTTTTCCTCTTTCATCTTTTTCTTTGCATCGGTTCTAACATATGTAGGTTTTGCGGCTCCTGACTTAGATTGTTGACCAGGATCTGCTGCTTTTTTTCTTCTTGCTGCAGAAAGTCTCTCTGCTTTAGTCATACTTGCTCTCTTAGATGACGATACACATTTAGGTGTGCCTTCACCAGGTTCATCACTCGCACAGGTTCCACCTGTGACTACATTTACCCATCCACCTTTACCATCTTTAGACTTAGATCCCTTAAACCACTTACGTAAACTACCTTCTCTGATATCATCAGGCACATTCTCAGTGCTACCAGAAACATACTTAGCATGTACTCTTCTTGCTACCTTTCTTCTTGCCCTTGCACCAGCATCCATGGCCTTTTCAGGTTTTCTTTCTTCTTTCTTTTTAGTTGCTCTCTTTACCATTTGCATGATACCTTCCTCAACAGCAGGTTTATCATGCTTCTTTTTACTACCTACTTTCTTTTTCAAAGAAGCATAGGCATCACCATATAGATTGTTATCTTGCATTGAGGTTTGTTCCTTCATAGCAGCCTTTGCATCCTCTTTGTTTTTCTTTTTTAATTCTGGATGATATTTAATATGAATAATCTTAGCATCCTTCTTTACCGACTTACCATCAATCTCTACTTCAACTGGATATGCTTTGTATTTGTCATACCAATATGCTACATCATAACTACCATCTTTATTTACCTTAGCTAATAGTCCTCTATCATAATCTTTATTGTCCTGTTTAAGAACATTATTCACGTCTGTCTTTAATACTAAATCTACTTTATTATTTTGAACAGACTCATTCATTTGCTTTGTTTTTTTCTTCATAGTATTTATGAATTTTCGATAGACTGCTGCTTCCGAAGTCTTACCCATTTCTCTTGCTCTCTGTTCCATAGCAACTGCTGCCTGTATTTTGTGAGCATGAGATCTTGACGAATTGCGAATCTTAGATACAGATGCTTTAGCGGTTGCAACATCTTTAAATCCAAGACCATGAATAGTGCCTTTTGGATTTTCATCTGTATAGAGGTCAGAGTGTTTCTTAGAGTTAGCAGGTTGTCCTTTCTTTCTAGGAATACGAGGGTTGCTTTGTTCCTCTTGATACTTTTTATACTTCTTATCAGTGCCAGGTTTATAGTGTGGTTTAGCACCCTTCTTTTTCATAGAGTACATCAATTTAAACATATCAGCCGTCTTTTCCTTCTTTGTTGTACTACCAGGCAATCCCTTAAATCTACCATCATCTAATGCTCTCTTAAATGCAGCAGCAGTTCCCCCAATCTTTGACTTGGGTTTATTGGGTTTAGTCTTTTCTTTCTCTGCTTTAGTATGACCCCAACCAGGAGGTGCTACTTCATTCAAAGTCATGGATACTCTCTGAGCCTCCTACGGAAAATGGATTGTACTTTGCTCTTGCCAATCTATAAGCTTTCTCATGCATGGTAACAATCTCCTCTGCACTCTTTTCAAATTCAGGAGTTGATTCATGACGTGAAGCATAAGCATCTGATATCTCCTCTTCAGGTCTTGGATTGTAAGCATCATCTGCATCAGATGATCCATACATATCAAATCTATCGTTAGTAGCAATTGGCATATCATCTAATGGGTTATGTTTGTCCTCAAACCATTCATCATAATGTATTTCAGGGAGTGTCATGATTACTAACCTCTTGGGTAACGACCTTGTGATGGGTCTTTTGCTCTTTCTGCTGCGTTTTCTTTATCGACTTTTGCCTGTTGAGCACGAACCTTTGCTTTATCAGCAGCACTTTGTGGTTTTCTGGGGTTATCTTTACTTATATAACCCCCTTTTCCTACCTCTTTTTCAATCTTAGCTTTTACAAAATCAAAAGCACTTTGTTCTGTAAACTGTTTGTAAGTTTTC
>Ga0208157_1001277_pt1 | contig 11667 bp, 17 predicted proteins | sample 5_EtaG_FD_184077 | JGI IMG/M metagenome (GOLD analysis project Ga0208157, IMG submission 184077) | Marine viral communities from the Subarctic Pacific Ocean - 5_ETSP_OMZ_AT15132 metaG (SPAdes) (version 2) | ecosystem: Environmental > Aquatic > Marine > Oceanic | place: Pacific Ocean | collected...
GCATTTCGAAAAATATAAAAACATTATGAACAATTAAAAGGGGATACATAAATGCCTGCACATTTTTCTAATAAAAAAGCTGTGGTTGTCAGCGAAAAGATTTCTGATTTTAACCTGGAGAGTGGAAAAGAATACAGCGTTTCCGGTTGGCTTCAATTCAAAACAGGTTGGGATGATAGTGCTAATAGGCCAAACCCTATGACACCAGAGCAAGAGGAGATGTGTCAGAAGCTTGTAAACCAAATGTCTGATTTGGGAATTACAGTAAATATAACAATGCAAGATAAAACCTCAGACAATGTGGCAGAGTGGCAGACTTTCGGGCGAATAAAACTGTTTTCAAATAGTTCAGACAAAACATGGGAGAAGAAAGATGTTGCACCAACACAACAAGCTAAGCCTGAGTCACCTGCTGCAAATCCGTGGGATTGAGAACAAACTTGTTTTCACGATTGAAGAAGCTGCCATTATTCTTTTTGCTGAGAGTAGAGATATAGAGAACTATAATCGTGGTTCCCACGCAAAGCGAAAAGAGTCTGCCGGATATAGGCGATTGGCGAGGATGTTACAATCAGGTGAGGTGGAGCACTTTAAAGATGGAAAGCGTAAATATATTTCGCGCAAGACATTAGAAGGTCTTCTATGAAAGTTCTTAAAGAAGCTGATAAAACTATTAGAAGTCGCGCTAAACATTATGGTCCGGTGGAAGAGAATTGGGATAATATAGCACGGCTTTGGTCAGCCTATCTTGATATAAAGATTACATCGGCTGATGTGGGTGTGCTCAATATTTTGCAGAAAGTAGCACGATGTAAAGAAGATAATAAGCTTTTTGACAACTATGTTGATATAGCAGGCTATTCAGCCTTGATTGGAGATATTATTGAAAAAGCCAAAAGATGAATCTTCTGTTTGGTTCTACACCTGTGAGGAGTGTAAGAAAGAAGTTGGGCGCACACGAATAAATGGGAAAATTGTATGCGAAGCATGCGCCCAAAAGTTATCTAAGTCCAATACTTCTTAGCGTTAGCCTCTAGTACCTCATCTTCTTTAGCATCACGCTCTAAGTCTTTAACAATATGCTTATAAATATTGATTGTGGTTTCAATTTTTTCATGACCCATAAGCTCTTTAATTCTTTGATAGTTAGAGCCATACGTTTCACAGAGCATGGTTCCGTAGTAATGTCGGAGGTCATGCCATCTAATATTGTTGTGATTTGTATTTCGATTGGCAACTTTCATAGCTTCACGATAACGACCATCACTTTGAAAATGACCACTTCTTGATGGCCATATTAGTCCAGTCTTACGCTCATTGGGTAATGAAATGTAAAACTCTTTAAGCTCAGCCATAACACCTTGGGTTACTTTTATCTCCCTTTTTGCGGCATAACTTTTCAGCTTATCGGTACTAATAAAATTTTTAGTGATTGGACACTGAGTTACTTTTCTCCTGACATACACTTTGTTTTCTTTAAAACAAATATCATCCCACTCTAAGCCTCTCTGTTCACTTTGTCTTAACCCTGACTGTGAAGCAAATCTCGCTATAAGTACCCAATCATATTGCGGTGTTTGTGGCATAGCTGCCACAATCGCTCTGACAATGTAAGGATCAAGTCTTGTATCATTTTTTTTATAGCTTGATTCAATGCACTTAATACCGTCTTGCTTAATTCCAACTAGAGGATTGTCTGCGCGGCACTCCCTCTTTAATCCATGTTGAATAAAAATTTTGACATGCTGCCATATTTCACTTGCAGTTTTTGAAGTGCGGCCTGTTTGTATCTGAGGCATAATTTGAAATGAAATATCTTTGGGTCTAAGATCACGCACAAGCATCTGTTCGACAGGCGCACCATCAACCTGCATTTTTAAAAAAGCCGTTACGTTTCTCTCCTTATTTTTAGCATCCTTGCCTACACCATGCTCAACCCATTTTTTAAATAATGTTTTGAAAGTCCAATCAAACTCTTCATCAAATTGGCTTCTGGTTCCATAGTTGGAAATGAGTAGTTTTTCTTCACGGACAGCATCAGCTTCCGTTTGAAAAAACCTCGTAGTTCTTCGGCCAAGGTGGTCCGTGACCTTTAGACACCATGCCGCCTTAAACATTTTTTTCTTTGCTTTATGTAACGATATTTTAGTTTTCATCTGATTTCTCCACTTGCAATGTATTGTCGTTAAACGTCAAGTTAATACGTTAAAGAACAAGTGTCAAGATGTGATCTGGACGTAGGTTTTGGGTTGCAGACTACTTTTTTTGGGTTGCAAAAATATTTCTGGACGTAGGTAATAAAAATATTTTCGCCAAAAACCTATTTTCGTTGCAACCCAAATTGCAACCAAATCGCTTTCAGCCTTATATAATTGGCTCCGGCGGTAGGGATCGAACCTGCGTTCATCTGACAGCACCTAACAAAACGTAACAAAAACAACCTCTTAACACTCGTTCTTGTTGTTACAATGTCATGCTTGTTGCCTACCTGTCAATAGTTTTTGCAACCCTTTTGCAACCCAAATTCCGGTTGCAACTTTTGTTATGGACGTAGGTAAATTTCTATTGGACGTAGGTAATGGGTTGCAAGTTTATACAGAGTCAAAACTTGGTGGATATATATAATTATATAGGGAAAGGTGTTTAGCCTTATGTGGCTAATATTCGGGCTCTCAGCGCATTTCCAAAGCAGTATGTTTTACATGCTCATTTCGCTTTGACCACCCTTTTCCATAGATAGAAAAGGTGGATAAGCCTTCTAAAAAGTATTGTCGTGCGGTGTACATACCTTCGATAATTTTCTTCTTATCAGTCTCCTCTACAGCCGCCATTGTCTTCGGACCAATCGCACCATCAGCCTGTGCTCCCACAGAAGATTGCAATCCCTTCACAGCGCGAGAGGGTCCGGAATTTACACAATAATCAAACACTGTCCAATCGACACCAGATGGCAATTCGTCAGCTTTTATTTTATCCCAGTACAATTCTTTATAAATTGGGTAGACATCTTCCTTCTTCAATTCTCTCATAATCTCTCTTGGTGCAGGCTGCCCTGTGTACTCCGCATACACCTTCGCAGTGACACCCCAATTCGTTGAACCGGGGGAGCCATACCCATCACCGTGATTTCCTGGGTCACGGTCATCTTCCTGATAGCCACCCTCATTTTCCAAAAGCATCACCATACATTTTTCAAAGTTCTCTTTCATTTCTTTCTCCCTAGTTTCGAAAATGATCTTAAACCAAAGCTTGCAGCTATTGACGCATACATTCCATACGTCACCCACTCAGGACACTTATGTAGATTTTCAAATCCTGTAGCCATAAACTCTTGCACACCCCACCAAGGGCAGAAGTTGGCTACCAGAATTAGAATAAAAACTATTGTCCATGCTTCATCTTTAAAACTATCCTTAGAAGCCTCCATAGCAGCAACTTCCCAAGATAATTCTCCGGATGCTATCTTTAATTCTTTCTCTGCTTTGGCTTTTGCGATTGTGCTTTTGCTATCTAGGTAACTGGTAGCTAAACCACTTACTGAAGATATAATTGTTCCTATCATTTACTGCCTCCATTCTTTGACATCCATGCTGATACTCCCATGTAAGCTCCTACTAAGCCTGCACCAGTTACATAAAATAAATTACTAACGTCAGTTAATAACTCTATTCTCTCGTTTGGAATAAATGGCATAAACAACATCAGTGTGAAAACCCCCATACCAATCAGTGACCATCGTGCCATACGGAGCTGTGCTAGATGTTTCCGCGACAGGTCTTCAAATTCTCTGATTTCTTTTGCTTTATCTATTTCAGCATCCGTTACAACACCATCACCATCAAAGTCGTATGGGTCTAGCTTGCTACCTTTTTGTAATCTCTTCGTCATTTGAATTGATCTTTCATAGCTTGCATTAAGTCTTTTATTGTGACCGTTTTTTCTTTTGGGTCGTAGAGACAAACGATCTGGCGAGGGCATGCGTCAATGCTCTCCATGATTTCGATTCCCCCACTTCCGTTAGCTCCTTCGTACAAACAGAAGTATTGTCTAAGCCTTTTGCCACCGAAGGACTCGTGTACCTTTTCGATCTTCTTGAGTCGGCAAATCGTATACCCTCCGTTTTCAAGCGTGGGTCTTCTGTGGTGCTCATGAGCTTCTATCCAGTTTGACCAACCCATAAGTAACAAGGCTAAGAATACCGGCACCAATAATAAGAACCACTGTGACAACACTGTATGTAACAATCTTATCCCTTCTCTCCTGTTTCTGATAAACCTCTAGTTGCCTCCTTTTACGGATAGTACCCTCCATAGCAATTAACTCATCCCAGGCCTTTGTGCCATGAGTGAAAGAAATGAAGGTGCGTAGCTGATCTCGTTGCTCAGCTAATTTTTTTTTAGCGGAAAACGCTTCCAAAGCTTCGGTTTCTACCGAATCTTTATAAAATACTTTAGCAAAAACTGAAGGGTTCTGGGTTCGTTTTTCAATGTTACCTACATCTGATACAGCAGACATCCAACGAGATAAGTCACCACTCATTTGCTCCAGGTCACGGCCCGCAGCGAAAGCTCGTTTGATACCATTAAAAGCGAGATTGGCGGTGGACATAGCCGCACCGATACTGACAGGATCAAACATGGGATTGTCTTTATTTTAGAGGTTAAATGCTATTCCTAAAAGAATAATAATAATTGCAGAAGCAGCAGCAACAAGGATACTTTCAATGCGCTTAATGCGACCAAAAAGATCTTTGAATTGAATACTGGTTTCAACTTCGAGGCGATGCGAACGTGTATCAAGTTGATGTATCTGTTCTGTGACAGAGGTTAGTGTTGGCTTACTCAATTACTTAGCCTCCAGTGCCGCTACTTTAGTCTCAAGAGTTTCAATCCTAGCCATTGCTTCTTGAAGTGCTTTAATAGCTTTCATGTAGAGTATAGAATACTTTACAGATTTAGTGGTCGTTTTAAGAATCTCACCTTCTGCATCTCTGTCTGCCCTTTCCTTAACAAGACCAGACATTCCTGATGCTTCTAGCTCTTGAGCAACAACACCTAACCGCCAGTGATTATCACTATCCCCATGAATTTCAACATCTTCGTTCATTTTATATTTACGAACTTTAATGGCTTTTATATCAGCCCATTGTGAAGACGCATCTGTAATTTGCTGTTTTAGCTTTTGGTCAGAAGTAGAACCATAAGAGTTATCGTGATTAACAACATCTCCGTCAGACCAGATGGTCATCTTCTGACTAGAACTATCACTAGCATACAAAAAATACTGTGAGTTATTGTCAGGCGCAGCGGCAGAAAAATTTAGCCAAAGACAATCTGGAGTTGACCCATGAGTGTTTACAATCTTTGTGTGATGTCCACCTATGGTTGCCGCATTAGTAGTTCTACCTGATGGTTCAATGTCCATTGCAGTAATCCAACTTATCGCATTTCCTGCTGTTCCTGATGCGGCAACAAAGTGAGTAATTTTACCAGCTGAATGTTGTGTCATAGAGACAGCCTCAGATGACGCTTCATATTTCCAACCACTGTTATGATAAGCACCTTGCCCTAAGTAAAGGTCACTACTAGCTTCTCCTGCAACAAACCCTCTACCTGCAATCTGAAGTGCATTATATCCAGAAGTCCATGTAGACAACGAAGTCTTTGCAATAGCCACATTTCCGTCAGAGTGTACCCTGAACTTCTCCGACCCTGCTATCTTTACTGCAACAACATCGTTTGTTGAGAGGTCAACCGATGTGTCTTGGTCACCAGATTGATTTGTCAGCTTGTCTGCTTTGATTTCACTAACCATGAGCTTATCCTATTTTGCTTGCTTTATCTCTTGCGGCTCTGTCTTTGTAGTCACTCCTTGCCGTAACTAACTTTACAAAGTCTGCTTGGTTACTTGGGATTGGGTCAGTAAAACTCTCGTCATTCATTAAACGAGTAGTCCACTCAGACTGCATCCGTTTCCATGCGTTGTTTACCTTACCTGACATAGCGGCTTGTAGCCACGCATCTAAGTCTAGTAAATCGTTCTTTAATATTGTTTGTTCTGTGTCTGAAAGTTCCACAGTTAGTGTTAATTTTGCCATTTATATCTCCTTTAAGATAGGGTTATTTCACCCATAATTAAGCAACTAAAAATCCCCAAAAACTTTGAGCAGCAACTTGACCAGTTAAATCTGCTTGTTGTGTTCCATCAGGTTGATATACTCGCACTATAGCAGTATCATTTGCATCCATATCTGCTAATTGAGTTATATTAAAATGAAAATAAACTTGGTCAGCTGCTAGACTAGAAAATGTTGTTATGTTGTAATATTCTCTATTGCTTGTTGTTATTTTTATGTAAAAATAAGAAGCGTCTTTATCTAAACTATCCATCCTTACTCTAGCACCAAGCAGATATCTTCCTGATACTGGCGCAGTAAATGCGTCTGACGAAGTTGAAAAATCAGAGTTTTGGTCAAAAATTTCTTGTTCCCATACAGCTCCAACCTCAGAACCTGTTGCTATATTACTTTGAGTAGTATCAGATGCAGCAGAAAAAGCAGGTTGTAATGGCTTGGTTATATGACCATTAGCATCAAAGACCATGTGGCTCGTTGTGCCTAGAGTAGAACCTAATCCTATTGTCAGGCTATCTGCACTATCGTCTAGGCCGATGTGAAAGTCTTGTGCATTGCCATCAAAGACAATCTTAGTATCTTCGGCAGTAGCATCACCAATCGTTAGAGTTTTAACATCTTCTATATTGTTTACTTTAATTGTTGACATCTATTCCTCCTACGGTTTTGAGGGCCAAGTCACACTTGACATATCTAATGAAGTGCTAGGGCCATCTCCTATTATTTTAGGACTTGCTGTTTTTGTTATATCTCTCAGGTCTTGCCGATATTTCTTTTGAGCATCCGTTATGGTTAAGTCGGAACTTGCCCACCAATCACATTCAGACAGAAGTTTATCTCTTTTTCTTCTGAGTAGCCTCATTGGTTCTGCATCTTCTAAGACTTTCTTCTTGTCAGATACTTGCTTCCAAGTCACACCAAAGTCCGAAGGTTTGGAACTTTCTATAGCTGAACCATTACTATCTGCTCCAGTTACTTTACGGAACATAGCATTAAATTCAGTCTCATTTTTTGGTTCTCCTCTGAGAATATATTCTTTTACATTTAGTTCAAATAATGCTTTTGCTAGATAATCTGTCATCCTGCTATCTCCATTGCCATAAGATGTCCACCTGACCCATAAGAGTCTCTATTTAAGTATACGGCATGAGTATTATTTATAGTTGCCACTTGGCATTTATAAGTAATTTGTGAGGTAGTTGATGGGCTATCAACAATTTGTCTTGTAGAATACCACATTATTCTATCGTTATCGCCCTCAAGAAGAACTCCTGCACCATAAGTAGTAGTATCTTGTGAAATAATTGTTGAATCTCTTAATATATTTATATTAGCTCCTCTCCAAACATTACTTGATAAGTCTGGAACATACACATGATTTGTAGCTAAGATAAATATTTTACTACTGGTCGAAGATGGGGTTATATTTAGAGTAGAGCCATCTACGTCTGCGAATGTAGTTGAATTATATTGAGTAGAACTTCCAAATCCTTTAGTGCTACTAGCTCCTGCCGCAAAAACAGTTTGAATTATACTACCAGTATGATTAATAGATAAATCAGCTAGGGTGGGAACAGAGCCATTTGTTTTCTTTATTGCATCTACTTGAAGTGTACTCATACTATCACCCATGTGCCTGAGACAGTGACAGTCGCGGTAGATGCGATTGTAATTGGCCCTGCATTGACTGCCGTATGTGTACTGTCTATTGTTAGTGAATTTGTGACTGTAGCTTCTTGTTGCTGAATAACGGCTTCATAAGAAGTTTGCTCACCAGACCTGCCAGTATAATTTTCCATTTTAGGTTATCTCCATAATACTCATTGTCACAGAAACTTTATCGGCAACAGAACAGTCCACCTGAATTTTATCGGTTGTCTCAATTACAATCTTATTCCCAGAAAGAATGTGGACACTACCGCCTACTGGTATTGGCACTGATTTAGCTAGGAAAGTTGTTGTGTTTGTTGCCGTTCTTCCACCGCCAGAAGTAGTAGATACAAGTTTCACTGAAGCCGTTACTGCCGCAGTATGAACATTTGCAAGAACCAAACCTAACACAATAGTAGTTGTAGAACCTGGTGTTGTGTAAAGGTCTTCTGGTGTTCCAGCCGATGCAGGCATCACATCATGTGATACCACCTTAAATGTGTTTGCCATTGGTTTCTCCTTATTTAATTAAGCAAGCGCGATTGCAAGTGCCACAGCCTCTTCAGCCGCAGCCGTAGCAGTAGTAGCACCGATGTCTGAAAGGACTTCAGATGCAGACCGCCCTTCAACATTAGTTCCGTCAATTCTTAAAAAATCATTGTCTGCAACACCACTTGTGAACTTAGGAACATTGGTATTTGATATGCCAAATGTTAATGCGGCTTGTCCTCCAATATCACTCAATACTTCTGAAGCTGATCTGCCTTCTATTGAGGTTCCATTAACTCGTAAGAAATCATCATCTGCTACACCGCTTGTGAACACCGCAATGTTTCCATTTGATATTCCAGTTGTATAACTTTCAATCGTTTGCCATGAAGAGCCGTTATAAGCCTTCAATACGTTAGAGGAGGTATTGAAATAAAGATCACCTGCTGTGAGCGCATCCCCATCATTATCCACTGATGGATCACTAGACTTTGCTCCAAGAAAAATATCATCAAAGTTATCTAATGCTGTTGCAGCAGCCGTTGCACTTGATGCTGCCGCAGTAGCACTACTAGCTGCTGCTGTTGCACTACTACTTGCATTGGAGGCTTGTGTAGAGGCTGTACTTGCACTACTAGCTGCTGCCGTTGCTGATGATGCAGCAGCAGTAGCTTTGGTTGTAGCTGTTGTAGCAGATGTAGCCGCAGATACAGCATCGACTAAAAGTGCGAAATGATCGGTGTCTGTTAGACTATCTCCAATCGCTGCATCAGCTACACATATATATACGTTGTTTAGTTGGGCGGTGGTGGACCCTTTTACAATATCTCTCTGTACAAAAGCGGCAGTAGTTGTTGTTGCGCTCGTTCCTTTGTATGTGCCTAGTTCCTGGGTAACAGATATTTCACCAGAACTATCAAAGGCAAGTATCTTTGAGGCTCTATCGGTAGCTGAGTTGGTAAACTCCGTAGAGGTCATTGTGTTTGTAACACTGAGCTTTAGAGCACGATCTAATTCTTCCTGCATGCCCTGGGTTATGAATGTAAGCCTATCAAGTGCCGATTCATGGCTTTCAGCAGGAAAACTATCATTTTCAACATAATCTGTTGATTGAGTTTTTGTAAGTACACGCTTAATAACTACTGTTGTACCATTGGCCGGACGATGGTTTGAGGACGAAAAATGAGCATCCGATGAAGTGCCAGTATTATGTTTGAACAAGACATTGCCGCCACTACTATTTCCCGCATTGGTTACGATATAATGAGTATTAAGGGTCTGTGTCGTTTCGGCACCTGTTGCAGAACGAACAACTACAGTTAAGTCGGCATCTGCGAATATTTTAAAAGTATATGCAAAGGAATGTGCAGTGCCATTTGCGCTATAACTAACTTTTGCTGTACTACTAGAAACTGTCATTATTGTGTCCTCATCAGTATGTTATTTCTTCTTACAATTTCCTTATTTTCTTTTTTCTTTTCTCTGATCGCGCTCATCAATTCACGGTCACTCGTTACAAGCCTCATCATGGCTGCATCTCTTGCTTTTTGTATTTCACGCGAAAACTTTTCGTGAATTACTCTCTTTGACCTATCCGCAGCCTTTAAATTCTGTATAGCTTCATGTCTTGATTCCGGACTAAGAAATTTGTATTTGTTCAAGCGGTTAGAAATATTCCTACCGTTTTCCCATGCTTTGAAATTAGTTTTGAAATGGTATGATTTAAAATAGTTCTCTAATTGCGGTATAAGAATTTCACCTATTAATTTGTGGTATTTCAGTTTTTGCTCTGGTGAAAGTTCGATTTCAATATCACCCTGCCTGTAATGCGTAGGGTTTTTAGAAGGACCATATTGTAAACTTACAAAGATTTTATCTATGTCGTAGGCTCTCTTTGCAAACTTCTTTATCTTAGCCTTTTCCTTTGGGTCCGTTTCGGTTGCGCCTGCAAATATGTTTGGACCTTCCTGACTTGTTGCAAACGGATTAACAAAAGCGTGAATACCCTGCGTTCCAGAATTACCAACCTCATGACCCCAAACATTAACTTTTGGTGGCAAACCCTTACTTAAAAAGGGTATCTCTGATCGCATGGCTTCCACCAGTGTTTGTGCATCCCTAAGAATAGGATCACCCGCTTTTTCTGCGTCAGCCACAATTCTTGGCACTACTGACTTAAATAAACTTGTAGCAGTCCATTCAGCCTCATTTGTGGGATCGCTAATAAGGCCCACCATATTAGAGAACCCTTGCATAAATGTCTTATTGGTCATTTGAAATGACAAGGCAGCAGCAACCGCTAAACCTAAATCCTTCATCACCTCATCATCATCAAGGTTATCTTCGCCATATAAAAGAATTTCTGCAAAATCAGCAGCCAAACCAATATTAGATGCAAATGGCTCTGTTCCCGAATATGAATAATATTTTCCATTATAAGGGTTTTTACAGGAATATGGTTTCCAACCTGTTTGCATTAGAGTTCGCCTTCGGTCAGGATCGACTGGCCCATTACCAGTACATAGACCATTTATAACCATACCTGTCATTGTTAATGCGGCTGACGAACCAAGTAGCATCTTTGACTGTGTCATATCTGCTGCGGCTCTTTCTTCCACCGTTGATGTTCTTTTAGCTCCTGCCTTAACTGCCTGTTTGTATCGGGAAAAAAATATTCCCAACGGACTTCTCTCAACAAAGCCATAGTTAAATATATTATAGGGTGTTCTAAAGAACGGTAAAAAATACCTAACACCAGGAATTTGCCTTATTCCCTGTATACTCCGGCCTATTGAATCAAGTTTTGTTTGCAGTGTTACATATTGTGCGTGAGCATCAGCTTCCATAATGACTTTTGGTGAAGGGTTGGTAACTTCCGCAGCAATGTGGTTTGCTAGGGCATCCCCTTGTAAATTGTTTTGTACTCCACTTCTGTATGCCTGCTGATATAAGCTCATTCTCTGTGCAATAACCTTAAAAAAGGTATCACCGACATCAAGTGCTCTTACTGGCAACCTATCAAATGTTAATATGCGACCTATTGCATCAACAGTTTTTCCCAACATGTTGTCTTTCAATCCAAACCCTCTGGCTGAAAAAGCAAAATTACCTTTCTTAGCTGATTGATTGTGGATCGGAACACTGCTATCTGCTTCAAATTTTGAACCAACAACAGGCTTTTCCCCTGTTTTAAGGTTGTGATAAGCAAATCTAAACGCATCATTTAAGGCATGATAAGCACCAAAGATAAGTGCATTGGCTTCCCCTATTTCAACACCATCTCCTGCGTCTTTGTTAAAAGTTTTTTTTGTTTTCCTGATTAATCCTGCCACAAGCGTTTCTGGAACATGCATTGTGGTTGCGAGAAAACTTCCGATATTATTCTTAATTTGACT
>Ga0208157_1001278_pt1 | contig 11654 bp, 18 predicted proteins | sample 5_EtaG_FD_184077 | JGI IMG/M metagenome (GOLD analysis project Ga0208157, IMG submission 184077) | Marine viral communities from the Subarctic Pacific Ocean - 5_ETSP_OMZ_AT15132 metaG (SPAdes) (version 2) | ecosystem: Environmental > Aquatic > Marine > Oceanic | place: Pacific Ocean | collected...
GAACAGATACTATACTCAATAGAATTACGATAGCTGAATATAATCAAATACCTAACAAGACAAATACTGGAAGACCTAATCAGTATATGATAGATAGAGGCAGACAAACTGGCTCTAACAATATTTATAAGATATATGTTTGGCAAACACCAGATATTGGTACATATAAATTAAATTATTGGGCAATGACACAATTAGATGATGTTACTTTGTCAAATCAAGATGCAGATATACCTTATACATGGTCTGAATGCATATGTGCTGGACTAGCTAGTAAGTTATCAGTAAAATTTGCACCAGATAAGTTTACTTTACTTAATGGCTTATATAATGAGGCGTTTTCTTTTGCATCCGCTAATGATAATGATGGGGTTTCACTAAAACTGCAACCTACAGGGCTTAATTTGAGATAATGGCTAGATTCGCTTCAGGTAAAAAATCTAAAGCTATAAGCGACATAAGTGGAGCTAAAGTTCCCTATACCCAACTTAAAACTACATGGAATAATTTAAGAGTTGAGCCAAGTGAGTTCGATCCTAAACATCCACAATTAACGCCTGCAAAAAATGTAATAGATGCTACTGCATTATATGACCCAAGACCAAGTACAGATGTAGAAAACGTAGTAATCGATTTTGCATTTACTAGCAATATATTTTTATCAAGAGTTGAGCGATCACAAGTAGGAACAAACATACATGCAAGAGGAAATGTAGGTACAGTATCTACTGTAATAGAAGAAGAGCAAACTGGTGTAGTAGGAACAACTGCAATAGGTGCTTTTGCACCAGGTGTTGGTGTATCTGGAGTTGCAGGAACAACTGCTATTGGTAATTTTGAGGCACAAGACCAAATAGACGTAGATGTTACAGAGGTTGGAGCTACAAGTGCTATTGGTGCATTTGGTGTAGGTGTTGGTATAACTGGAGTACAAGCTACTGGTGGAACTGGAACAGAAACAATTACACATGATAGAATATTTGAGCTTCCAAATGGTGGCTCTGTAGGAACTGGTGCTATTGGTACTTCTGCACCACAAACAGATGTCATATCTACCAATATTGCAGGAACTGGTGGCATTAATAATTCTACAGTAGGTAATGAGCCTAATGCAACAGGTGTACAAGCAACTGGAGGTATTGGTACATTTGGAGAAGAAGGAGATGGTACATTAAACTTAACCATCACTCCAGTTAGTGCAACTGGTACTGCAAATGCAGGTGCAGAGGTTGCTGAAAGTGAAATACCAGAATCAAATACGAATGGTTGGGGTGAGAACCCATTTGGATATGCTGAATGGGGTGGAGATGGTGAGGTTAAGGCAACTGGTGGTGTAGGTGAAAGTAGCATAGATATATTTAAGGGGCCGAACCCAGTGGATGCAGTACAAGGAACTACTGCATTAGGAGCTTATCTCGTTCAAGGTAATTTAACAGTCACTGGAGTTGCAGGAACTGGTGGAGTTGGTACAGTAAGCCTTGATACTGATGTAGATACGACTGGAGTTGCAGGAACTGGAGCAATAGGAGCAGAATCAGTAGTTATAGATGGTGGATTTGGTGAAGGAACTTATGGATCAGGAACATGGGGTAATTAAATGAATTATACTAGTTTAGTAACAAATATTAAAAATTTTATTGAAGATGATAGCACTGAATTTGAGGCATCTATTCCTACAATAATAACACAAGCAGAAAACATGATATTTGGTAGATTGCCAAATTTGCCATGTTATAGAAAAAAACAGTCTGGTAATTTAGTTGTAGGTACAAAAGAATATTCTGTAGCTGATGCTAGAATGATTAGACAAGTTGCAGTCACTAAGGCTGATAGTGACGTTGTTTACTTAAAACATAGGATAGATAGCTATCTTAGAGATTATACTCCAAATGCAAGTACGTCTGGAGTTCCATTTATGTATGCCACACGAGATGCAACAACTGCTGGAATTAGAGTTTTACTAGCACCATCTCCAAGTGCTACACTAGCTTATGAAATAGATTTTATAGGTCTAGAAACAGGTTTGTCTTCTACTAACGCTAATAATTGGGTAGGAGATAATGCAGAGCAAGTTTTACTAACTGCTTGTTTATTAGAAAGTTCTGCTTTTCTAAAGGCGCCAGATAGTGTAAACTTGTATAAGGCACAATTTGATGAGGCAATAGCGTTGTTTCAACAAGAAATGCAACGTAATTACCAATCAGAATACGAAGGAGGTATTTAACAAATGGCAATAACACAAGCAATGGCTACATCATTTAAAGCCGAAATTTTAGATGAAGTACACGATTTAGTCGCAGACACTTTAAAGATAGCTCTTTATACAAGTTCTGCATCACTAGGAGCAAGTACAACTGCATATTCAACATCAAATGAGGTGGCGAATGGAAATGGTTATACAACTGGTGGAGTAACACTAGCAAACAAAGCAGTATCAACAAGTGGTACAACTGCATATTTTGATGCTGACGACCCAACATGGACAAGTGCATCATTCACTGCTAGAGGTGCATTGATATACAATAGTTCTGCAAGTGATAAGGCAATAGCAATATTAAATTTTGGTGGTGATTTCACTGTATCTTCTGGTACATTTAGGATTGTTTTCCCAGCTGCGGGTGCAAATGCTATCATAACTATAGCTTAAAGGAGTAAGTAAATGGCTAGTACCTACGTCAATAATCTTAGATTAAACGAAATGGGCACTGGTGATGCCAGTGGAACATGGGGAGATACAACAAATACCAACTTAGAACTTATTGGTGAGGCTCTTGGATTTGGCACAGAAGCTATAACAACAAATGCTGATACTCATACCACAACAGTTGCAGATGGTGCTTCTGATGCAGGTAGAGCCATGTATCTTAAATATACTGGAACACTAGACAGTGCTTGTACAATTACAATAGCACCTAATACTATGAAACGTATGCAATTTATAGAAAATGCAACTAGTGGTTCTCAAAATATAATTATAAGTCAAGGTTCTGGTGCAAATATAACAATTCCTCCAGGAGATACTAAAGCAGTTTATTTAGATGGTGCAGGTAGTGGAGCCGCGGTTGTAGATGCTTTTGCTTCTTTGAATACAGTAGATTTAAAAGTACAAGATGACCTTACTGTTACAGACGATATGTCAGTAGGTGGTACTGCAACTTTATCTGGGTTAGCTTATCCAACTTCTGATGGTAGTGCTGGACAGTTCCTAAAAACAAATGGTAGTGCAGTATTAAGTTTTGAAACTGTTGATACAACAACTAAATTAGATGATATTGCACTTGGAGATGCCGCTAGTACATTAGCGACTTCAGCAGGAAACATAACTATTGATGCACAAGGAAACGATACTGATATTATATTTAAAGGTACAGATGGTGCATCAGATACAACATTTCTTACAATAGATGGAAGTGAAGCAGGGTTAGCAACATTTAATGCAGGTGCAGTTTTTGGTGGTTCTGTTTTGCCTAGTTCAGATGATGCTATAGATTTAGGTTCTGCTTCTAAGCAATGGCGAGATATATATACTGGCGATATAAATTTAAATAACACTAAAACAAGAGACAACGAAGTAGATGGAACAAGAGGGTCTTGGACTATACAAGAGGGAGATGATAATTTATTTATCTTAAACAGACTTAATGGTAAAAAATATAAATTTAAGCTAGAGGAGATGATATAATGGCGGCTATGTATGTAGGAGGGGTACAAGTAACTGGTACTCAAACTTTAGATGCAACAAAATTAACTGGAAACCTTCCTGCTATAAGTGGTGCAAGTTTAACGTCTTTAACGCCTGCAAATATAGCGAGTGGCACTTTACCAGCTTTAAATGGTTCTAACTTAACAAGTTTACCTTCGCCATCAACAATACCTACTTTGTCTACTAATACTGTTTCAAGTTTTGGATTTTTACAAACAAGTACTACTACTAATCAAAATAGTACTATAGTTCCAGGCAATTATGGAAATAATAATAATCACTATAGAGGGCATTGGAGCAGTACTTCAGTCAATTATGGAAGTTATCCTAGTGGCACTTGGAGAGCTTTTGGTACTGCTACTGGTGGTGGTGCAACACTGTTTCAAAGAATTTCGTAGTGTCTTATAATGGCAAAGTATGAAGTTATAGATAATTATTTACCTATTGATGTTTTTGAAACTATGGTAAATGCTATTGATAATGATGACCAAAATTTTCCTTGGTTTTATAATAGATTTGTAGATGATGATGCAGAAGGTGAAATGAATGACCATTTTTATTTCGTACATTTATTTTTATTAGACAGTGTTGTAACTTCACACTTTTATAGTAGTATACTACCACTAATTCACAAAATTATGCCTAAAGCGTTAATACGAATTAAGGCAAATGCTTATCCAAAAAATGGAAATAAAATAATAAAACATAGACCACATATCGACCACGATTTTGAACATAAGGGAGCTATTTTTTATTTAAATACTAATAATGGTAAAACAATTTTAGAAGACGGAACAGAAATAGATAGTGTCGCAAATAGAATGTTACTTTTTGACTCTAGTAAATCTCATACTAGTACAAATTGTACAGACGCTAAAATGCGTTTCAATATAAACATAAATTATTTTTAAGTAGTTATGGGTATGGATTTATTCTCTAAATACATAAGAGACACAGAAAATGTCGAATTAGCAAAAGAATTATATCCAGTTTGTAAACAAATTTTAGAAGAGACAAGCGAAGACAGAAGATATTTATATGGTAAAACCACATGGTTTCAACCACATATAATGAATAAGTACACATCTAAATTTAATAATTTTTTTAAATATGTAGATAATGAAGTTAATGAGTTTTTAAAGCATCAATGTATTGATGTTACTAATGCTAAAATAAACATGAATGAGTTTTGGCTATCAGAAATGTATGAAGGTGGCTCTCATTCTAGTCATGTTCATAGTCCACATAATCAACTTAGTGGTAATTTTTATGTTTATTCAGAACCAAATAGTAGTAATATAGTTTTTAACAGAGGAGTTTATAATGATGTTTGGTCTAATTTTAATAAAACAGATTTCACAAGATATAATTCTCCCGAATGGTGTTTTGTGCCAACTCAAGGAAAATTTTTACTTTGGGAGTCAGATTTGTTACATGAAGTAAAAACAAATGAAAGTAAAAGTAGAATGGCTTTAACATTTAATATTAAAATAACAGAAGAAGGAGAATAAAATGCCTATAACAATAGCCTCAAATGGAGCTACTTTAATTGATGCAAAAAACCCTCATTGGATCAATAAAGAAAATACAATGATAGTGCTTGAAGCAAAATGGTCTCACTATGAAGCAATGGGAATGACCGAAAATGATGGTTATTATAAGTTTTTGGCTGAGCCAAATGATGTAGAAGCTCATGGTAGAGAAATTCTTGAAGAAGCAAAAAAAGGAACATATGGAACTGTAGCGGATTTTGACCCAGAATACATGGATACAGTAGAGTAAAATGACTGTCTTAAAAACTTTACCTAAACTTCAACTACAAAACAGTTTCATTGGTAGTTACACAGATGGAGCATCTAAAGAATATTGTGATAAAGTTATAAATGCTTTTAATTCTTTTGAAGGGCAAGGTAAAGCTGATGGAGATAATAATTTACCATCTTCTAATGACCCATCACAACTAAGATTTAGAAAAGACCATGTCTTGTATTTAGAAGACCAAGCACTTCCTATGGATGGCTATAGAATTGTTAATCCTACATTAATGCAAGAAACAAAAAATATTCTTTCAGAAAACTTACAAAAATACATAAAAGATTATCCCTCTTTAGGTATGCAAAACATAGAACTTTGTTCTATAAAGATACAAAAAACAGAACCAAAAGGTGGCTTTCATGTATGGCATTGTGAACATCAAACTGGTAATAATCACCCATTAAGAGTTTTAGCATGGACAATATATTTAAATGACATACCTGAAGGCGAAGGTGAAACAGAGTTTTTAGAATATGGTATAAGAATACCACCAAAAAAAGGTTCTGTTTGTTTTTTCCCTGCAAGTTTTACACATACTCATAGAGGTAATGCCGTTTATTCTTGTGATAAATATATTGCTACTGGTTGGTATGTTTTGAAACAACCTAGAAATACTGAAATACCAAAAGGTACAATAGGTTCTTTGATACGAGTACCACAAGGTACAATGGGTGCTTAGACGAGGCAAAATTAAAGTGGAGAGCCTTTTAAATAAATTATTGTAAAATAAGGAAGTTTTATGAAAAAAGGTTTAGAAAAAAATAGTAAATATAATAAATATGATATTAATAATGATGGTGTTGTAACAGATGAAGAATTGGCAATCGCCACATCTATTAAAGAAACAGAACAAGTTTTAAGAAAACAATTAGCACAATTAAGAATTGCAAGAGCAACATTAATAGCAATGGGTTTATTTACTGTAGCTATGTTTTTTGTTGATATAGAAAGATTAAAGGCATTATCTGATATAAGTAATCTATTTTATATTTCTGGTGCAGGAATTGTAGGTGCATATATGGGTGCTTCTGCTTTTATGAGTAAAAAATGATGTTCAAGGCATTAGTAACTATATGTGTAATAGGTTTGCCAAATAATTGTCAAATTTTAGAAGACCAAGCTGGCCCGTATGAAACAGAATTTGCTTGTAAACAAAGAGCATTAGAAATAAGCAGACAAGTTCACATATATTACCCACTATGGAAACCAACAAAATACAAATGTCAACAATTGCCTGAAGGTAGATTAAAATGGAAAATATGATATTAGATGCTTGGAATGATCTTAGTTATATAGAAGGAGTATTATTTACTATGTGGATATTTATTCTATACTATGGCAAAGTATGGATAGATAGTAAGTTTAGACGAAAGGAATGCACATGCTCACGGCGTTAATTGGACCCGTATCTAATCTTCTTGGTAAGTTTATAGAAGATAAGGACATGAAGAACAAGTTGGCACATGAGGTGGCAACAATGGCTGAAACACATGCTCAGGAACTGGCAAAAGGGCAGTTAGCTATAAATCAAACTGAAGCCAAGCATAGATCAATCTTTGTAGCTGGCTGGCGACCCTTTATTGGCTGGACATGTGGCATTGCTTTATGTTGGCATTTTGTATTAGCACCAGTAACTATATTTATATGTGCATATCTAGCAGTAGAAATACCAGAATTGCCAAGTTTCGATATGGGTTCACTTATGACTGTTTTGATGGGGATGCTGGGACTGGGCGGGCTCCGCAGTTTTGAGAAGTATAAAGGTTTAACAAAATGATGTGGTTTTGGTTGAGTTTAGCTAAATTTTTTAATAAGATTGGTAATTATTTCTACCATCGTCATGTAAGTTGTTTGAGAAAAAGACAAGGAAGATAGATGAACATTGATACATTAAAAAATGAATTGATTGCTGACGAAGGAGTAAAGTACGAAATATACTTAGATCATCTAGGATATAAGACGTTTGGTATTGGTCACTTATGCAGAGCAAAAGACCCAGAAAATGATATGGAAGTTGGTACTGCAGTGTCAAAAGAAAGAGTTGACGAGTGTTTTGCAGAAGATATAGAAAAAGTTATAGATGACTGCACAATACTTTATGATGATTTTTATACACTACCAGAAGAAGCACAATTAATTATTGCAAATATGATGTTTAATCTGGGTCGCCCAAGATTAAGTCAGTTTGCTAAGATGCACGCCGCAGTTATGGATGCTAATTGGATTGAGGCTGGAATTCAAATGGAAGACTCTAAATGGGCGAAACAAGTTCCAAATAGAGCAGAAAGACTTTGTGAAAGAATGAGGAATATAGCCTAATGCCTTTAGTGCCATTAAAATTCAAAGCTGGAATAGTAAAAGACATTACAGAATACGCTTCTGGAAAAGCTGGATTTTATACAGATGGTAACTTAGTAAGATTTAGAAATGGTTTCCCAGAAAAAATAGGTGGTTGGTTAGAGGAGACATATTCTTTTAACGCTGATCAAAGCACTGTGACAACTGTAACTGGAACTCCAAAACATTTAGTTGCTTGGAGAGCTACAACTGATAGCTTTGATAGAATTATTGTAGGTACACATAATCATTTGTATGTAATTAATAATGGTGTGTTTTATGATATTACGCCTCTTAGAAAAACTTCAGAAAATTTAACTAATCCTTTAGTTACAACAAATAGTAGTTCAGTAGTAACTGTAACAGATACTAGTCATGGTGCACAAACTGGTGATTTCATAGTCATAAAACAAGCTACTGCAGTTGGTGGAATAAGTGCAGACACAATAAATAGATTAGAAGGATACCAAATAACAAAGGTAGACGATAACTCTTATACATTTATCGCAGGCAGCCAGGCAAGTTCTGGAGCTACTGGTGGTGGTACTGCAATAGACATACAGTATTTAATTGGTAACTCTGATGGAGTTGGCTTTGAAAGTTCTGATCCAGCCACTGGTTTTGGTGTTGGTTCTTGGGGTGAAAGTACTTGGGGAACTGCTAGAAGCGTAGCATCAAGTACAGTTAACATAGATGCAACAAATTGGTCACTTGAATTATGGGGTGATGATGTATTAATTAACAACAGAGGTGGGCAATTATATTATTGGGATACTTCTGCTGGTGACAGTGCTAGAGCAGTGTTAGCTTCTAGTTTAGGTGGTGCTAGTGGCATCCCTACTAAAATTAGAACAATTGCAGTATCTTTTCCAGATAGACATTTAATAGTAGGTGGAGCTATACCTTTAAGTGGAGGTGGCATTGATCCCATGTTAGTTAGATTTTCAAATCAAGAAGATTTTGCAGTATTTACGCCAACCTCAACCAATACTGCTGGTGATCAAAGACTAGAAGTAGGCTCTAAAATTATAAGCATGACCCCAACAAAAGATGAAATGTTTATACAAACTGATGAAGCAGTATATGGTATGACCTTTGTTGGGCCGCCCTTTACATTCTCATTTAGATTATTAGCAGTTAATTGTGGAGCAGTAGCATTGCATGGCTCTGCCAATGTTGATGGTGATGTGTATTGGATAGGTAAAAGCAATTTCTTTATTTACAATGGTGCAGTAGCAGAGTTACCTTGTTCAGTTCAATATTTTGTATTTGATAGAATGCAGACAAGATATTTCGATAAGATTTATGCTGGGCATAACAAAAAATACAATGAAATAACTTGGTTTTATGTAAGTGAAGATAATGTTGTAGAAGACAATCCAGAGCCAGACAGTTATGTCACATTTAACTATGCTGATGCGGCTTGGACTATAGGAACGCTAGATAGAAATGTTTGGCATGATGCTCAAGGATTTAGAAAAGTTCCTTTTGCTTTTGATGCAGATGGAAAATTATATGACCATGAAACTGGAACAAGTGACAATGGCAGTGCAATGAATGCACATATAGAGTCTGGTGACTTTGAATTAGACAATGTGGGTGAAAATTTAACTATTGTCGATAGAGTCATTCCAGATGCTACAATGAATAGCGATACAAATTTGTATGTACAATTAAAAACTAGAAAATATCCAAATGCTCCAGAAACTATAAAAGGTGATTTCACTGTTACTTCTGAAACACAAAAAATTAGCACTAGAGCTAAAGGAAGACAAATGGCAATAAAATTTTTTAGCAATGGAACATTAGATCAATGGTTGTTAGGAGATTTCAGAGTTAACGCTAGAAAGGATGGTCTAAGATGATCAGATTACCTAGTCCACCAAGAAAAATGACTGCTCCAGCACCACCAATTGATTTTTTAAATAAATTTAATGAGGTTATAACATTTCAACAAAATTTGTCGTCAGCGTTGGAACAACAACAAATTGCAAATGATTTTACAACTTCAGTTGCGACATTAGATGCAGAAAATAAAGCAGAAGCAGTGAGTTGGTTTAATGGCTAATAATTATAAAAATGCAAAGCTAGATTTAACAAGTACAAATATAACAACATTATACACTGCACCTGCGGCTCACACTGGAATATTTAAATCCATAATAATTTCAAACGATAGTGGCAGTGCTGATACCATCACTTTGACAATTACTAATAGTGCAAGTGCAGTTTTTAGTGTATATAATGTAAAGAGCGTTGCATCAAATACTACTGTAGAGTTATTAGAGCAACCTTTGGTTGTGATGGAGAATGAAATTTTAAAGGTAACTGCAGGTGCTACAGATAGACTTCATGTTGTAGCAAGTTACTTAGAGATTACATAAGGAGAGATAAATGGCAGAATTAGGTGCATTAACTGGATTGCCAGTTTTAAATCTTGAAGAAGAAGAAAATCAAGGCGTTGATCCTATAATATATAATGTTTACCAAACAAAGTCACAAACACCAAATATGTCAGATCAAGACATACAAAGACTTTATGGAACGTCTGCGATGCCAGTTTTTGAATGGGCAAAGAAGATACAAAGTGGTCAAAGAACTTACAATCCCTCAGATGCATTTGATGAAAGCATGATGGAGATGTATGAAAGTTTTAATCAACTTCCTGCAGGATACATGACTCCACAAGAGATTATGGCACAACAAGCCTTACAAGGAACTGCTGGACAAGTTGGAATGTCAATTGGTACTAGCATAGGTTCAGAACTTACAAACCCATATTTATCTAATGATGTTGGTAATTTAGATAGAATTAAAAGTGGTATTATGAAGACTGGACAAGACACTGCAGTAGAACTAGCTAATCAAGCAAGATTTAGTCAGCTTGGAGACAAAACACAGAATACAATTAGATCAAGTGGACTTTTGAACAATTATACACCAGAATTATCAAGTCAAGCCACAGCCGAGGCTACTGGTAATTTAGCACAATTTAACAGAGGTTTAGAAACTAATACTCTTTTAGAAACTTCAAAAGGCAGTGGAACTTATGTGCCTACAAATAGATTTGATGAGGCATTGCAAGGTGGACCCAGATTTCAAGATTTATCAGGAGAAAACTTAGGTGAAGCAGGAAGTGCCTCAGATTTAGCACCATTGGATCCAGTTAAAACAGTTGATCTTGGTTACGACAATTATTCAGATGGATTCACAGATACAGTTAATCCTATGACAGATGCTGGAACAAGAAACTTATATTCTTCTGGAGTAGGTGCTGGAGTCAATTTTGTTGCTAGAGTAGCTTCTGGGCAAGATGTAGATGATGCCGCAAAGTCAGCCGCAGATGCTGGTTTGGTAACATATGCTACAACTGCATTACTAGCCGCAACACCTTTAGCTCCTTTTTCAACTATAATAGGTGGTGTAGTTGGTGGTTTTGTAGGTAGAGTTATATGCAATGAACTGATGAAGCAAGGCATTATGGATCGCAAACAAGTCATATTAGACTATAAATTTACAAGAGACTATCTAACGCCACAACATGTCACTGGTTATCATGTTTGGGCAGTATGGATGGTCAAGCAGATGAGAAAAGGTAGACTAGTTGGACTTTGGGCACATATAGCTGGACACAGAGCTAACGAAATAGCTTATATTTATGGCGAAAGAGATAAGCCAGATTACTTAGGTAAATTATATAGAAAAATCCTAGAGCCTATCTGTTGGACTGTAGGTGCATTTTGCAAAGAAACAGATTGGTCTGTATTATATAGAAAAAAGGAGATTTAATTATGGCTGA
>Ga0208157_1001280_pt1 | contig 11650 bp, 16 predicted proteins | sample 5_EtaG_FD_184077 | JGI IMG/M metagenome (GOLD analysis project Ga0208157, IMG submission 184077) | Marine viral communities from the Subarctic Pacific Ocean - 5_ETSP_OMZ_AT15132 metaG (SPAdes) (version 2) | ecosystem: Environmental > Aquatic > Marine > Oceanic | place: Pacific Ocean | collected...
ATTTGTATTCTTGGTGTTTTAATTTTCATCATTTACCTCGTTTGCCTCCTCTAAATCTCTAATAGTTTTCCATAAAATATCCCAATCTCCTGTATTTGCAGTCCATTCAGCTAGAATAGAATTGGACTCACAATGTCTAATAGTAATTACACCATCAGATAAATTAACTGAAAATCCTGCACTGCCTAATTCCTTAATACTCATCATTCATCTCCCTCTTGGTGTAAATATCTTCGCCAGAATCTCTAAACGTTCGATAGATAAATGGCGTAAGTGTTTTGGATATTTAAGTTTCTTTATAGTGTTTTCTGCGTCTGTTGGTTTCATGCTTCCACCTCCTCCTTAAGTGATCCTTTATCGTTAGAAGTCATAAACTTTTCGCCAAAGGCAAAGACATACACTTGTTTTTTTTCTTCTTCAGTACATTTATCAATAAGATTGTTTTCTAAAATATTTAATATTTGTTTTTCTGTAAGTTTCATTGTTGATCCTCCATAACTTCAACTAATTCTTCGTCTGTGTATTGATTACTACAAGTAAGGCATAACGAATAACCTGCTTGGTCTTGAGTTGATCTTTCATCTACTTGTTTTTTGCATAGATTACATGTATCCATCGTTATACCTCTAACTCTTTCATAATTTGTGTTAATACTTGTTCTATTCTGCCTTGATTTGCTTTGTCTAATAAAGCCACTGCAAGTTTATCCGTGATGGAGTTCTTGGTTGTCTCGATGTTCTTGTACCAAATAGCAACTTTCTCCATTGTCTTGATGTCCTTATTGCGTTTAGCACGTTTCATAGTTTTATCAATAGTCTCATGAACTCCAATCATGAGTTCATTGACTATTGCATCTTGTTCAAACTTCCTGATCATGCTGACACCTTCTCCAATCGTGCCAGAACTGACCACAATGGTTTGAACTGTGTTGGTTTAAAGTTTTGATCAATGATCTTATAATCATCATCTACCTTCATCATATCGTCTAAGATATACCATTGCTCGTTGCTATACAGATATGAGTATTCAATGTCCCAATTTACATCATTAAGATATTGTCTAATGTTGTCATACACTACAGGTTTATCTTCATGCACTCTATCTTCTATTGATTCTGCAATAGTTGATTTAAGTCCACTTAGATAACCAACATTAGCTAACTCTTTTGCTTTAGCTTTGTTGTTGTAGTATTTGTTAATGATTCTGCCATTGTATTCAGGATAGCCGTCATAGTGGCAGTAAGTAACTATAACTTTTCCGTCAGCTTGTTCATAAGCTATATTTGATCTAGTTCCCATATTTCCTCCATTTTTAAAATGTGTTAACTAAGTCTATATGATACTATCTGTATCCAATATGTCAAGTTATGTATCTAAACAATGTGTAGCTACGTTTTACAGTAATAAATATTTATATGATGGTATTTTGAGGATTAATCGCATCTACCCTCTCACTTGGTCGCCTTCATAAAATAAAAGCACGAAAAAAGCCCTATAATCGGTCGGGAAATGTCGGGATGTCGGGATTTCGGGATTGTCGCTAGTTTTAGCTATATACACACACAGTTTAACACACATCACAGCAGCAGGATCTGGCAAAGCAGCTGACATGAAGCCCGTCAATTAATGAAGAAATGGTCGGGGTTTTTATGTCGGGAGTCGGGGGTTGGGTTTATTTGCTACTGCGTAGAGAAACACACACAAACGAGACACAATATAGATCCAGGGCTGCCTCTGGCGTCCAGGCGCCGTTCTGTTGAGCAGGTTGACATATTGTATCCACCTGCTAAAATAGATCTTTTAATAGTAGGAGAATGAAAATGTATAAGATAGTAAGATTTTATAAAGATAGTAGTCATCAAGACCACAACAAGATAATTAAAACTGGTTTAACTGAAGCTGAAGCACAAGAACATTGTCAGCGAGAAGACACACACGAACGTGGCGTTTGGTTTGATGGATATACTGAGGAGTGAATGGACACGCTCTTTATTATTACAATAGCTTTGTATGTGTTGGTGTTCCTTATGTCGGGTCGGGCGTGAGTTTATCGGGTCGGGTCGGACTGCCAATGCATACAAGCACTTACACACACAAGAAGCCGCACCAGGTATTGCTGCCAGCTCTACGGGCCGCTGTCCAGGTAGGGGTTTGTTAGATCATAAAAAGATCAATTAATTACAATAAAGTTCACAATATGTATCCATTTCATAGTATAATTAATTCTTTAACTATTAGATCAATAAGGAGGTCTAAATGAAAATGTTTGCACAAATAATAATAGATGATGTTTCAATCCCGTTAGGTATTGTTGAGCCAAATCTTGACCATCTTGTAATCAACGGACAAACTGTTATTTCTAATGGTGGTATTCATGGTGAAATGAGAGAGTTGTTGAACTTGCAAGATGCCGAAGGTGATAATGTCGTTCCATTACAGATAGAGCCATTTGAGCCAATAAATTAACCACATAATCGGAGGAAAAGAAGGGACATTAGTTGTCCCTTTTTTTATGTCTAGGATTCTTTTAGATCACACATTATCGGTCGGTAATCTTACAAAAAGTAAGGGGGGGGACAAAAAACGTACTACGTAGTATATACACACACAAGCTTAATAACGAACACAAACAAAATACATTTGTAGCACAATGCTAGTCATGGTCTTAATTTTTATGTTAATATCAAACTTTATCTACGAGGTACCGAATGGAAGAAGATATGATGAATATGCAGGTAGACCCTGTGATGATGCCCGATCAAGGGACTCCGATGGGTCAGCAAATGCCAGCTCAAATGCAATCAGAATTAGATCAGATATCAGGTTCAGACCAAGAAGAGGCTAAACAAGCCCTCATGCAAATTATAAATATTTTACAACAAATGGTAGAACAAGGTGCCTCAGATGCTGAAATACAAGCATTTCTAGAACAAGTTGGCATCACTATGGAAGAACTACAAATGGCTAGGGAGATGTTCGGTATATGAGTCGTATAACAAGAGCCCAAAAAATAGCAGAGCAGGTTTTAAAAACCAATAGAAAAAAACGTAATGAAGAAATTATAGATCAAGTATTAACACCTAAAGGCCGTGATTATGAAAAATTTTCAAGAGCGGCTGACGCAAGAATTGATAAAGTTTTAGCTGAGCAGGGAATACCTATGAAGCCTCAACGTGGTGGATTGCTAGGGGCTGCAAAGGCAAGAGGTATGATCTCCCCAAAAACAGAGAGTGATGTTAGAAGAGTTGTTGGTACGGGTGCGGCCACAGCAGGTGGAGCATTAGCACTAGGCACTAAAGGGTTTAATGAGCCTTATGATGCACAGAATATGGTGATTGACCCAGCGGCTATTGGAGCAATAGCGGCTAGAATGGGCAAAAGTATTTCAGAAACGGTAGATGAAGCCTCTGGACTTGTTGAGCAAACAGCTATGCCTGCAACATTGTTTTTTATGGAGATACAACAAGGCTATCAAGATGAACTTGAACGCCAAAGAAACATGGAAATGTATGGTCAACCTACCGTTCCAGAGCTTGAATCTGGAGCTATAGAACCTGTATCTCTATTATTTGCTGAGGGCGGCCCTGCAGAGCTTGGCATGGACAACGAACCTAGATTTTCTGAACGACCACCTTTTTCCCAAAAATTTACTATTGAAAACGAAATCAAAAATAAATATAAAGAATACGAAATGGCTGTAAGAAACAATGAATTGTTACGTGCTCAGAATTTAGTAAATGAAATAGATCAACTTGAGCAACAAAAAATCATGATTCAAAATCAAGCGGCTAGTCCTTTGTCTAATAGAGACCTATTTGGAGAAAGAGGCAGAACTATGTCCAATAGGGACATGGAAATAGCTAATATTCTAGAATCTATATCTCAATAGCCTACCATGGCTGCACGCAAAGAAATACTAGCAGATCTTAGTACCAAGATATCTGAAGGTAACATCCGTGAAGCCTATCGTACCTTTGAAGAACTGCCTCTTGTAGATCAAATAGCCGTAGGTCTCTCTCCTATTGTAGGTGATGCAATCGCAGCTTACGAGGTTGGTGAGTTTGGTCGTAGAGCCAAAAGCAACATAGAATCAGGCGATAGACTAGGCGCAGCGGGTAATATAGGCATATCTGCACTAGCAGGCGTAAGTTTAATACCGTTATTTAGATTCCTTCGTGGTGCTAGGGGTGCAACAAAATCTGGTGCGAAAACACTAGAAGCTTCAACGAAAGCCGAGCAACCCCCTGTTGAAGCAAAAGTAACACCCTCAGCACCGAAGGATGCACCCTTACCTGAAGTTAAGCCTTTCCAACAACGTCCCTTAGCTGAGCTTGATTACAGAACAGGCGGTGGACTAGGTTATCAACTAGACCTTGGGTCAAAAACTCGTAAATGGCTAAATGGCTACGAACAACCCGATATTGGAACTTTAAAACCAAGCGAACAATCAAAAACAGTATCTGAGTGGATTGCATCTATGAAAGCTGACAATTTGCCAGAGGGAGAGCTAAAATTATTGCGACTGATAGATCCTGATGGCTCTCCAAGCACAAGGCTACTTAGCGAAACAGCAGGCAGTAAAACTATAAGTCGTGGATTTTTAGATGATTATATGCAAAGAGCACAACGGGATTCATTACAAGTTCGTAGTGTACCTTATAGAGAATTTGAACATCCAAGCTCAAAACCAGATTATTTAAATGTAGAGGATCAACGGCAGACTCTATATTTTATGCGAGGCACAGGTGAATATCGAAGCACGCCCGATCATTACAGCCAGAGCAAATTTGGCAAAAAGCACCGTGGCAACAGTGCCTATGTGTTTGATGGCGATGCTACTACGCAACCAGGTGCCAGATATGCGGCTAGAAGATCTGCATTGGTGCCAGAGGACGCAGAGAAAATAGACAAAGCTTTTGAAAATATAGACTTACAACCAACTGACAATATAAAAGAAGTTTTCCGTATTCAAAGTGATTTTCAAAAAGAGGCTAATAGAAAGTTTAGAGAGCCTAGAGCACAGACTAAAAAAGTGTTTGAAGATGCTGGTGGCTTAAAAAAGATAAAAGAAATGGATGTTGCAGTCCAGTATAGACTTAGTGCTCCTACACAAAACAGACCATTAGCCGCTATTTTAAAAGATTTTATACAAGATACAGATAGTGCTTATTCAGATTTAACAGAAATGCCTGGTGGTATGACAGGAGATACTTTTTATGAGATTTATGTTGATGGCATAGATTTTAAACTACGTAAAGCTTTGCTTGATAATGATGTAGCAACACAAAAAAGTTTGTTAGGTGATAACTATGAATACTTTACTAAAGGGTATGTAGACTACGAAATACCATCTGGTATTAGAGAGGACACTTTGTTGATTCTGAAACAAGATTATATTAGGCCTGCAAGTCAAGGTGGCAAGTATAAAAAACCAAAATCAGCACAAATATTTAAAGATATTAAAGCATTAGATCCAAAAGTAACTGATGCCACACTTATGGCAAAAGGCTACAAAAATTTACGAGAATTGGATGATGAAGTTTTAATGAAAGTAATAAAAGAATTACTTAAAAGAAGAAAAATAGAAGAGGTTCTTAACCAAAAAGTTGTGGTGCAACCAGGCACAGGATTCATAGATCCTAAACAACAAGCCGCAACAATGAAAAAACTAGCTGATTACAACAAAAAAGTTGCTAGAGTCCAAGAAATCCAAGCAGATAAATTTAAAGGTATAGAATCCGACCCAGATGAAGTCATTGAATTACTAGATGGGTTAGATCAAGAAATTATGGATCTTGGCGTGACTGAGTTTTCTATAAGTCCAAGAGATATTGAAAGAGTTACTGGCAGACCTTTTGCAGAGTCTTTGGATAAATCAGATGAAGAAATATTCTACATGCTAGATGATACAGGTACTCGACAAAAATATGTTGATGTACCTAATAATCCAAGCGACTTAACCAGAGCTTATTTTGATGATATTGTTGATGTTGGCACCAAAGACATAGAAATAGCCAATGGTGTGAAAATATTGAAAAAAGCAGTTGCTGCAAAAACAGAAGGATTACCCCAAGGTCCATACTTTAAAGGGGGTAGAGATAGATATACCATATTACCCATGAGAACTAACATATTGAAAGCTTATAAAGAAAATGCTGATGGAGTAAGTATTATGAAAAACCAAGCACTCACTGAAGCTAGGGGTGATGTAAAGGGTGTTATGCAAAATTATAAAGATGCAGCAGCGGAAATAAAAAAAGTTCTTAAAGAATTAGGCGTAGATGAAAAAGGGGTTTTAGAAACAGTAGATACAGGGTCAGTATTTGACGGTACTTACTTAAAATTTACTCCAGAGTTACTTGATGCTATAAACAAACGTGGTATCAATGCTTTCAAATACGGTGGTGCCGTTGATATAGACGCTATGTTAGCTGAGTTATGAAGCTTGCCCATTTATCAGATCAAGAAATCAAAGAAACTTTAGTTCTGCAAGAACGCCTAGAGACTCTTAACAAACAAGAACAATGTCATAACAGCTTCTTGTTCTACGTGGAACAAATGTGGCCAGAGTTTATTTGTGGTCGCCATCATCAAATCTTTGCCCAAAAGCTTGAAGATGTAGCTAATGGCAAAATTAACAGGCTTATTGTCAATATGCCACCAAGACATACAAAGTCTGAGTTTTGCTCAACCTATTTTCCTGCATGGATTATGGGTAAACAACCCAATCGTAAAATTATGCAAACCACTCACACAGGTGAGCTAGCTGTAAGATTTGGAAGAAAAGTGAGAAACATGATGGATTCTGTTGAATATAAAAGAATCTTTGACAATGTGGAACTGCAAGCCGATTCTAAATCTGCAGGTAGGTGGGAAACCAACAAAGGTGGTGAGTATTTTGCTGCAGGTGTCGGTGGTGCTATTACAGGTCGTGGTGCAGATCTATTAATTATTGATGATCCACACTCCGAGCAGGATGCTTTGAGTCCAAGTGCACTAGAGTCCTGTTGGGAGTGGTATACCTCTGGGCCTAGACAGCGTTTGCAACCAGGTGGTGCCATTATTGTAGTGATGACACGTTGGAGTACGATAGATCTTACTGCAAAATTACTAGATGCACAGAAAGAAGAAGCTGCAGATCAGTGGGAGATAGTCGAGTTTCCTGCTATTTTTCCCGATACAAACAATGCTTTATGGCCAGAGTTTTGGGAAATGTCAGAATTAGAAAAAGTTCGAGCTTCTTTGCCAGTGCAAAAATGGAACGCTCAGTGGATGCAGAACCCCACATCTGAAGAAGGTTCTATAATTAAGCGAGAATGGTGGAATATTTGGGAACATGATGAAATGCCATCTGTTAGCTACATAATTCAAAGCTACGATACTGCTTTTTCTAAGAAAGAAAACGCTGACTATTCTGCTATTTCTACTTGGGGTGTGTTTCGTCCTACGCCAGACTCACCTGATTGTTTGATTTTGCTAGATGCACAGAAGGGTAGATGGGATTTTCCTGAACTCAAACGTATTGCTTTTAATGAATATAAGTATTGGGAGCCAGATATGACACTAATTGAAGCTAAAGCCTCTGGTACACCATTAACGCATGAACTAAGAAGGCTAGGTATACCTGTAGTCAATTACTCACCTACTCGAGGACACGACAAATCCACTAGGATGCACTCAGTAGCACCGATTTTTGAATCAAAATTAGTTTATGCACCACAACGTAAGTTTGCAGAGGAAATGATCGAGGAGTGTGCTGCCTTCCCTTTTGGTAAAAATGATGATTTATGTGATACTATGACTCAAGCTCTGATGCGTTTTAGAGAAGGTGGTTTAGTCTCTTTAGAAGATGACTATTCAGACGAGGAAAAAGCACCAGTTAGAAGGGTATATTACTGATGGCAATAGAAAAAGACATAAATCCAACCGTACTCAACGAAGAAAATCAAGTTCCGTTAGGTAATGAGGGTATGGATGTTGTGCTTGATGCCGTTTCTGACGCTAATGCGGAGGATTTTGTCATGCAAGAAGATGGCAGTGCTATCCTTGAATCAAGCATGCAACAACCTGTTGAAAGCGGTTTTAATGAAAACCTTGCTGAGTTGTTAGATGAAAATGAACTCATGCGTATATCCAATCAATTAGTAGATGGTATTGAAAAAGATAAATCCTCACGGGAAGATTGGGAAAAAACCTACACTGACGGCTTAAAATATCTTGGTATGAAGTTTGATGACGAAAGATCTGAGCCATTTGAAGGTGCATCTGGTGTGATTCACCCCTTATTAGGTGAAGCTGTTACTACTTTTCAAGCCCAAGCCTATAAAGAGCTCTTACCCTCTGGCGGCCCTGTAAAAACACAGGTCATTGGTGCCTATGATGGTGCTGTTGAAGAACAAGCACAAAGAGTTAAAGAATTTATGAATTATCAGATTGTTCATGTCATGGAAGAATTTGATGAAGAGTTAGATCAAATGCTGTTTTACCTGCCATTAGCAGGATCAGCATTTAAAAAAGTTTATTATGATGAAGGATTAGGCAGGGCGGTTTCTAAATTTGTAGCTCCTGAAGATTTGATAGTTCCTTATTTTACTACGGACTTAGAAACTTGCCCTCGCATCACTAATGTAGTGAAAATGCCTGAAAATGAGGTAAAAAAACTACAAGCTATAGGTTTTTATAGAAAAATTGACATAGAAACAGGCGATGAAGATTCAGTAACCTCTGACGCAAAAGAAGAAATAAACAAATTATCTGGTTTAGAGCCATCATACGATACAGGTGAGGTATCTTTGCTGTATGAAGTGCACTGTAACCTTGAAATAGATGGATTTGAAGATGTAGATGCGGATGGTATGCCAACAGGTGTAAAATTACCCTATATTGTCACCATTGATGCTAATTCACGTGAGATTTTGTCAGTGCGTAGAAACTTTGTAGAGAATGATCCCCTCAAAAACAAGGTTGAATACTTCGTACATTTTAAGTTTCTGCCTGGTTTAGGGTTTTATGGCTTTGGTCTAACACATATGATAGGTGGTTTGTCTAAGGCATCAACTTCTATTCTGCGTCAGCTAATAGATGCAGGTACATTAGCTAATTTACCCGCAGGTTTTAAAACTCGTGGTATTAGAATTAGAGATGAAGACACTCCAATACAGCCAGGGGAGTTTAGAGATGTAGATGCGCCTGGTGGTTCATTAAGAGAATCCATACAACCATTGCCTTTCAAAGAACCTAGTGGCACATTGTTAAATTTACTCGGTATATTAGTAGATGGTGGTAAAAAGTTTGCTTCTATTGCAGAAATTAACACAGGACAAGGTAATCCAAACGCTCCTGTAGGCACAACATTAGCGTTATTAGAGCGTTCAACTAAAGTTTTATCAGCTATTCACAAAAGATTACATAATTCACAGAAAAAAGAGTTCAAACTGCTTGCACAAGTTTTTCAAGAATATTTACCTCAAGAGTATCCCTATGCAATAGCTGGTGGTCAAGCAAATATTAAATTAAGTGACTTTGATGAAAGAGTTGATATTTTCCCTATATCAAACCCAGATATATTTAGCCAATCACAAAGAATAGCTATGGCACAGGAGATGATGCAATTAGTACAATCTAATCCAGAGGTGCACGGACCAAGCGGTATTTATGAGTCATACAAAAGAATGTATGCGGCCATAGGTGTGGATAATATTGATAAAATTTTACAACCACCACCCCCAACTGATCCTAAACCAACTGAAGCAGGGTTTGAAAACAATAAACTTTTACTAGGTCAACAAGCGCAAGCTTTTCCACAACAAAACCATGATGCACATATAGCAACGCATATGGCATTGTTAAAGTCTCCACCTGTCCAGATGAACGCACAAGTTCAAGCCTTAATTCATTCACACATAATGCAACACTTACAAATGAAAGCAGATGCTTTGGGCAGACAACAAATGCCTCCAGAAATGCAACAACAATTACAACAACTTGAACAACAGGCACAACAGGCCTCACCTGCAGAAGCAGAACAACTTGCCCTACAAGTGAATGACATGATAGCGCAATTTTCTTCACCAATTATGGCAGAGCTTGTAACTGAATTTACGCAACAAGTAGAAGCGCCTAGTGACGAAGATCCATTAGTGGCTATCAGAAAACAAGAACTTGCTTTGCGAGGCCAAGAATTATCTATGGAGCAACAACAATTCTTACAAGAGGAACAACGGAAAGCACAAGAGGCACAATTACGTGCAACAGTAGATCGTGAAAGAATAGAAACACAAGAAGATATAGCAGATTTACGTGACGACACTGCAAGAGAAAGGCTTGAACAACAAGCCCGTTTTAAAATGTTAGATCTGCAAAATAGAAAATAAAACTTGCAAAAATAAAAATAGAGCCACATAATTAGGCACATGATTAAAAGAACAGAGATCAAACAACAGAAAACCCCCACACCTTTAAAGAATAAAAATCCTTATAGTAATAAGGGTAGTGTTTCTTTGAAGTCTGATGCTGGCACTTTTGATGCAAATACCAAACCAAAACCAGGTATGGGAAAAGGCAAAGCTAGAGGTATGGGAGCCGCAGAATTTGGCGGTAAGTTTTCTGGTGTTTATTAATGTCTGAAGCTTGGTTAAGTAAAAAGTTTTTAAAAGAACTAGAACTAAGAAGAGAAGACATTACAGATACAATGCTCGCAGGGTGTAAAGATCATGCACAATACGAGTTTCTGCGTGGGCGTTACAGTTCTCTCGCTGACGCAGAAAATATATTTAGAGAACTGCTCGGAAGGGTAATACAAGATGACATCGAAAATACAGGTTCCTGATCATATAGCTAAAGAAATAGAAGCTGAAAAAGCTGCAGTTAAACAAGAAGAAACAAAAGAAGAAGTTAGTCAAGAAGTGCCATACGTGTCACAAGAAGCACGTGTTCTTGACCCTACACTTCTCGACAAATCAATTTTAGAGCGTATGCCACAACCAACAGGTTGGCGTATTTTAATACTACCTTATAAGGGTAAAGGTGTAACCGAAGGTGGTATTCATTTAGTACAACAAACTTTAGATAGAGAATCTCTAGCTACAGTTGTGGGGTATGTTGTAAAAATGGGTCCTGATTGCTACAAGGATGCAAATAAATTTGCAGAACCTTGGTGTCAGGAAAAACAATGGGTATTGATTGGCAGGTATGCAGGTGCACGCTTTAAGCTCGGTGATGAATCTGAGTGTCGGATTATTAACGATGATGAAGTTATTGCAACTATACTTGACCCAGACGATATTCTTGCAGTTTAGGAGAAAAGATGGCAGAAGAAAATACACAAGCAGTTGAGGAAACTGACATAGAAGAGGGAGAGGTTGTTGAGTTAGAACCTGTAAAGGAAGAACAACCCGTAACAACAACCACTACGGAAACTAACGATGTTGAGGCAGAAGCTGTTTTGGAAGATGTTTCAGAAACAGAAGAAACAAAAAAAGAAGATGAGCACGAGGATTACTCAGCTAAAGTAAAAAAAAGAATAAACACTCTTACTAGAAAGTTAAGAGAGGCAGAAAGAGGCAGAGATTCAGCCTATGAATATGCAAAAAGCACTGCGGCTCAAAATGAACAATTACGGGTTCGTAGTACAACTTTAGACAGATCTTTTC
>Ga0208157_1001281_pt1 | contig 11649 bp, 17 predicted proteins | sample 5_EtaG_FD_184077 | JGI IMG/M metagenome (GOLD analysis project Ga0208157, IMG submission 184077) | Marine viral communities from the Subarctic Pacific Ocean - 5_ETSP_OMZ_AT15132 metaG (SPAdes) (version 2) | ecosystem: Environmental > Aquatic > Marine > Oceanic | place: Pacific Ocean | collected...
ATCACAGATGACGGCGACGGCACGATCACTGTGGGTCTTGGGGCTGGTCAGGTTGACTTTGATCGCATCAAAGCTGCTGACATCATCACTTATGCCGAACAAAACGCTGGTGCGCCTGCTGCAGCGGATGACAACATCTTCACTGCCAGTGCTGCTGCTCGTCGGTTTGACACCCTTGTTCAGTCTGCAACTCCAACTGGCACAGATTGGGAAACAGGTAAAACCTGGCTGCAAAACAACCAAGACCTGACCCTTTCTATTTGGACTGGTTCGGCTTGGTCAGGCATTGCCTCTGGCGGTACGTTCACCAACCAACCCAAGGTTGTTTATGTCGATGCCTCTTCTGGTACGGACTCTAACGATGGACACCGCATTAGCAGACCTAAAGCTTCTATCAAGGCTGCTATCGATCAAATCAATGACGACAGTGATTTTGGCGATGGGAGTGTTGTCGTAGTTGCCCCCGGTACGTACCAAGAGACGTGCCCTATTGATATTGAAAAATCCAACGTGTCAATCGTTGGTACTGCCTTGCGTAGCTGTATTGTCCACCCCACAGTGGCTACAGAAGAGGAAGTGATGTTCCGCGTCAATAGCGGTACGTTCATTCAAAACCTTACCTTTACAGGTATGAAGGCAAGTGGTGCCCTTGGCAATACTGCTGACGCGACCTTGCCTGTCAATCAGGGCTGGAACATTGCTTTCCTTCCTGACTGCACCATTGTCAAATCCCCTTACATTCAGAACTGCACAAACTTCTCAGACTCTGAGATCGACAACTCAGACATCAACGTAATCACCCCTGGCGGTGGTTTGGCTGGTGATACTGACTCTGCACCAACTGGTGGTGGTGTCTTGATTGATGGTTCCGTTCCATCAGCAACTAGCCCTTTGCGTTCGATTGTTTGTGACAGCTACACACACGTCGGTCTAAATGGTCCTGGATTGTTGGTAACCAATAACGGTTATACGCAATGCACTTCTAGTTATGCGTTCTTCAACAAGTATCACATCAAATGTCTAAATGGTGGTCAGGCCAACCTAGCTGCCTCTACAAGCGACTTTGGTGATCAAGCCCTTGTAGCAGATGGTAAATCAACAACTGCCATCTTCACGTCGAATGTAGACGGTGCTGCAGCAGACGGCGATATTAGTTTTAACGTCAACGAACCCGATTCTGGTGCGGGTTGGTTCGGAAGTACACAGCGCCCAGCCTCAAACATGCTGGTTGAGGTAAACAGTGTTCTTTATCCCATCTTGTCTGCAGTTGAAAACGAAGACAGTGAAGGTGGCGACGGTTGGACAGTAACTATTAGCCGTCCCAACCTAAGTAATCGCAGCGAAAATCAGGGACTTAATGGGGCAATCAGTGACGACGATGCAGTGTCGTTCTTCCTACGCTCTCAGATTGCTTCTAGTGGCCACACTATGGAGTACGTCGGTAGTGGTACTGACTATCGTGCTCTGCCTGAGAATGGTGGTGTCCCTGATGAAACCAAACAGATCACCGAATCTAACGGTGGCAAAATCTGGACTGCTATCACTGACCACAATGGCAAGTTCAAAATTGGTGGCAACCAAACTGATGACCCTATCTTCGAGGTAGATCAGGAACGTGGTTTTATTACCATTCCCACTGGATCTATTGCCTTCGATCTGCTGTCGGACGAAACGCCTCAGCTAGGTGGAGATCTCGATGTCAATGGAAGCACTATTACTAGCACTTCTGATGCTGATGTAGTTATTGACCCTAACGGTACTGGTTCTGTTGATGTAAGCAGTAGCCGTATCACTAATGTTACTGACCCAACTGATGCACAGGATGCTGCATCTAAAAACTATGTAGATACCAGCTCTTCCAACACTAATTATGTTGCCGTTACTGGCGATGACATGACTGGTGCATTGGCAATGGGCTCCAACAAAATCACTGGACTTGCTGATCCCACTGCTGCTCAAGATGCTGCATCTAAAAACTATGTAGATTCAACAACCACTGCTAACCCGTTATACGTTGCCGTTGCTGGTGATGATATGACCGGTGAGCTTGCAATGGGAACTAACAAGATTACTGGTCTTGGTGACCCAACTGCCAATCAGGATGCAGTCACTAAAACCTATGTTGATTCCGGGTTTGTTGTCCAAACAGGTGCTACCGCGTCTGCACAGTTACCTGTAGGAGATGAAGACGATCGCGATGGCACGCCTGCTGCAGGCATGATTCGTTTCAACACCGACACTGACCAGTTTGAGGGTTACAACGGAACTGCTTGGAGCAGCGTTGGTGGCGGTGCAACTGGTGGTGGTGGTGACCAATGGGCTATTGAAATGGATAATACAATTAGTAATTCGTACACCATTTCTACTGGGAAAAATGTTATTAGCGCGGGACCGTTGACAATTGAATCAGGTGCAACAGTAACCGTGCCTTCAGGATCTAGCTGGGTAATTGTTTAATTATGTCTATTAGAATTGACGGTACTAATACCACCGCTAATCCAGGTATTACGGGAACAGACACCGACACAGGTCTGCAGTTTGGAACAGATGAAGTCAAGATTGTCACCGGCGGCAATGATCGCGTAAAAGTTGACAGCTCTGGCAATGTGCTTATTGGCACAGCCACCTCAGGGGAAGGTACTGCTGATAATCTAACAATTGCCGATTCTGGCCATTGCGGTATTACTCTCCGCTCTGGGTCATCTGAGGTTGGGACAGTTTTCTTTTCCGATGGTACCTCTGGCGATGCTCAGTATAAAGGATATGTTCAATATGACCACAGTGGCGACTTTCTTAAATGGGCTACTGCTGGGACAGAAAAGATGCGAATCCACTCCGGTGGTGAAGTAACTAAATCCAGTCAACCTGCTGTAGCTTGTCACGATACCACTGGCTGGTATATATTTAATAATGGCGATATTTTCATTTGGAATGATCCTGAGTACAACGTAGGTAATAACTATTCAACAACCAACGGACGGTTTACGGCTCCAGTTGAAGGTTATTATTTAGTCACGGCTAACCTCTATTTTGACACACCTTCTGGAAACTACTCCAACGCCTTCTATATCAATAAAAACGGCTCTCAATATGCGCCTTCAGGAGCTGCTAGTCCTTGGCAACAGCACACCTTTGGATCTGGCACGGGTGATGAAACCAATGGCTTTGCTTATGTTATAGGTCTGTCTGAGGATGACTATATCGAACTTAAATTTGGCGTACAGGCCCGAGTTTATAGAAAACATTCACACATGACTATTACCCTTCTTCATTAAATAAAATGGATTATACAGTTACCCTTTCTGATCTTGAGCAAAAGTCGCTTGAATACATCACCCCTGATGTAGATGAATGGCTTACGAACGCTGGTACAAACCGTGCCCGTATTGCAAAAGATGTAATCATTTCTAAAAATGCAGCTTATTGCAACGCTAATGGGCTGCCTATTGCTGTTGGTGAGGAAGCGCAAGTTGATCAAGCCTACGAGCTTGGCGTCGTCGCTAAGGCAACCTCTGAAGATATGCCTCTAGCTCCTGTTGATGAAGAGGTTGAATAATGCCAATTAGATTAAACGGCGAAACGTCTGGTTCGGTTGAACTGGACGTTCCCGCAGCTGTAAGTGGTGGTGACATTACTTTTACCCTACCTAATGGTGTAGGCAGCGCAAACCAGTTTCTTAAAAACAGCGGCACTGCTGGGACGTTGGAGTTTGAGGCGCTCGCTGCTAGCAACATGCCAGCGGGAAGTATTGTGCAGGTTAAAAACAAACTTTTCTCTCTTGATACTGCATTCACTAATACTTCTTTCGCTGATATGAGCGGGTTTAGTGAGGCTCTTGCTACTTCGTCTTCCAGCAATAAAGTGTTAGTAATTTTAAATATTACTCTTTTTACATTCACCACATCTAACGGAGCTAGCGCACGAATCACATACGATGGAAATAACACCGCTGAAACCCAAGCAATGTACACATCAACCAGCGGAATTACTAGAACTGTAAGTTTGATTACTCTTGTTTCTCCAGGTAAAACAGACAGCATCACTTACCAAGTGCAAGTCAAAAGTGAATATGCTAGCCACGATTGTGAGATAAACAGCGATTTTGATGGCGACAACACTTCGCATTCTGAACTTATTTTAATGGAGGTTGCAGCATGATTACTCTTAGTCAAGCGGTTTTGTCGCTTCAGCCAAACGCTGAGTTCATGATTGAATCGAAAGACTACTCAAAAATTACGTGGCTTTCTCCTGGCATTCCACAGCCTACCGAGGAAGAGGTTCTAGCCGAAAAAGCTGTCCTAGAGGCCGCTGAACCTTGGGTTAACCTACGTGAAAAAAGAAATAAACTGCTTGCTGAAACAGATTGGACTGCCAGTTCCGATGTAACTATGTCAAACGATATGAAAACCTATCGTCAAGAGTTGCGGGACCTACCTGCAAACACAACTGATCCAGCCAACACTGTTTGGCCTACTAAACCGGAGGCATAGATATGAGTACAATTAAAGTAAATCGCATCGAGAACACGTCTTCAGCAGACGGTGGTATTGATATTGACGCTGATGGTCATGTTCAATTCGACGGGGTTCAGTTGCCGACTGCTGGTGCGTTGAGTCATCGCAACCTTGTGATTAATGGAGCTATGCAAGTAGCCCAGAGAAATACATCTTCATCGGAAAATGGTTACCAAGCTGTTGATCGTTGGAGGGCTACATTTTCTGGCGCTTCTGGAACACAATCTCAATTGAGTTTGACCTCTGGTGACCCCTATGATGAAGGTTTTAGACGAGCAAATAGACTAGAAATAACTAGCCCCAGCTCTGATACTAGTGGTTACATTCAGATGCGAACTCATCTGGAAGCCCAAACTATTGCACAATCTGGGTGGAAATACACAGACTCTAATCAGTCATTGACCTGTTGTTTCTGGGTTAGATCTAGCCTTGCTGGTACGTATAATGTCCAGTACCGTGCCAATGATTCTGGTAATTTCTTTTTCAATAGACCCTTCACCTTAACTGCAAATACGTGGACTAAAGTCACGCATACAATTCCAGGTCATTCGAGTTTGGTTTTTAATAATGACACTGGTGATGGGTTTCAAATAGTCATAGTTCCACATTATGGAACAAATCATACAGATAATAGCGTGTCCAGTAACACTTGGTTTACGCTAGCTAGTGGCGCCTATTTTTCAGACTATGCCCAATCTTTTTTAAATACAGATAATGCAACCTTTGATGTTACTGGCGTTCAATTAGAAGTAGGTTCCAAAAGTACACCGTTTGAACATATTAGTTATGGTGAAGAAGTGCGTAACTGCCAAAGGTACTATACGCATTCTTACAACACCTTTGAAGTAGTTGGTACTGATACTTCAACTGCAAATCCTGGTGTACTTTCTTCTACTGCCTATGGCACGATTTTGTATGCCTCTGCTGGCACTGCATTCTTTCCTGTCGAAATGAGAGGTACACCTTCGGTAACCATTTATTCTTATGAGGGCACTGCCGGAAAAATCAACGCAGATGCAACAGAAGGCACTGGTCTGGCATTTAGAATATCTACTAAAAGTGCATTTTTTTCAAGAAACAACGATAGTGGTGGAGTAAGTGCAAATGTCTACATTGCGTGTCACTACGCAGCTGATGCTGAACTTTACTGAATTATGACTGAAATTACTTATAAACTAGTTTCTTTTAAGGGTGAGGCTCAACCTACGGTTCAAGAATTACCCTCTACAAAATTTATCCCTTTTGACCCTGCTAACTCTGATTACCAAAAATACCTTATTTGGTTAGAAGAAGGCAACGAACCACAACCCGCTGATTAAAACAATGATTACTCTTATTCGCCCTATTCTTTTCTCTTTCTTGGCCTCTGATAAGGTCAAGCGTCTAGTTGTTGATCTGCTCGAAAAACTTGCAGAACAAACTGACAATGACATCGATAACCAAGTCGTAGGTATCGTTCGCAGGGGACTGTTCCCTTGCAAGACTGGCCAATGCAGTATCTGACATGTCTATCAAAATCATAGACCTGTTTGATAACTTCAAAGGCCTTGACCATCAAATCAAAGCACTTGACGCCCTGGAGGAAACTCTGGGGCCTGATAATTTGTCTGATGACGCTAGTTGGGTCAAGCTCTGGCGTTCAGCGTATTACCCCGAAACTATCTCTAATACGTGGGATGGTATTGAGCTGGCTGCGATCCAAGCGGGGGCCAAGTTCCCCCAAGTAGTGGCCGCCCAGTGGGCACTAGAAAGTGCTTGGGGACAACACGTATCAGGCAAAAACAACTTCTTTGGCATCAAAGGACCAGGCACTATCAAGACGACCTGGGAAGACTATGGATCAGGCGCTGTAACTATTCGCGCCTCATTCAAGGATTATCCAACTATCTACGCTTGCATCCTTGAGCTAGTCACCCAGTGGTATAAGGATTACAAGTCCTATCGCGGCGTTAACCGTGCAGAGACTTGGCAAGAATGTTGCTACCTGTTGAAAGCAGAAGGGTATGCCACTGATCCTGTTTATGCGGAAAAACTGATTGAGCTAATCAAAGCAAATGATTGAAGCCGGTATCTCGGCAGGCATTGCTGTAGTTGCTGGTGTGTCTGCAGTAGCAAATCGTATTCACAACAGAATCAATTCGGTGCATAACCGGATTACCGATCTCGATAGTCGCTTGGACCGTACTGAGCTGTATTTCGCTCAGACCTATGTAATGAAAAGCGATTTCGTGGCTGCTGTCGAAAAGATGGAAAGCCACATGATCCGCATCGAGGAAAAACTCGACAAACTACGTACTCCATAACGATGGCAAAAAAAGAGAACTCTCCTATGGGTACGGAGGAACAGTTCGAGGTTCTTCACGGCCTTGTTACCTCTGAATTTATTTCACGTATCAAGGCCGGTGAATCCTCCACTGCCGATCTCCGTGCTGCTTGCGAGTGGCTAAAAACAAATGGCATTACAGGTATCCCTGTCGATGAAAGCCCCTTGGCTGATCTGCTGGGTCTGATTCCTGAACTGACTTTCGATGACGTACAGAGCGAAATCTCATGAGTCTTTATCGCAATATCAATAAGCGTAAAAAGGCAGGCACGTCGCGTTCCAAAAACAACTCGACTGTATCTCCTAAGGCTTACGCCAACATGAAAAAAGGATTCCCAAAGAAAAAGGGTAAGAAGTAATGGCACCTCGTCGCTCTTCTAACCCTGGAAAGAGTGCCCGCTATTACGCCAAAAACCCAGACGCTCGCGCCAAAAAGAATGCTGCTCAACGGCGTAGAAACAAGACAAGCGCGAACCGTAAATACAGATCTGAACTGAACGCTGCAAGACGGCGTGAAGGTATCTATGGCAAGGGCGGGCCTGATATGTCCCACACCAAGTCAGGAAGGCTGGTCAAAGAAGCACCTAAGAAAAACCGCGCCAGAAATGGATCAGGCCGGAATGGACGACTCAAAAAAGGTTAATGGCTTATGGACACGCCTCGGTCTCTTATGCACGATCTCCTCACGTTTCGCAGCGGTGACGCTAAGCGAATGTGGAGAGAAGAGATTAAACGTCGGGATGGATACCGCTGTGTTTACTGCGGTTCTACAGACAACCTGACGATTGATCACGTAGTCCCTCAATGCAAAGGGGGGCCTACAGATGCTGCTAACTGCCGAACAGCGTGTCTTCCTTGTAACCAAGCTAAGGGAAGTCTTTCCCTGGATGAATTTTTAGAACTCAAAATTGCTTAATTAAACAATGGCTATTTCTAACGAACGCGATTACGTACTCAAAACAAAATACTCCCACCATACAACTGTCGCTCTTACGCAGACTGTTGCTAACGCTGCTTCTGCTGACTACACCGTTGCTGACCTGATCAACCTGATCAACGTCGCCATCACAACTCAGTACAACAACGTCACCAACGCAACTGTTGGCGGCAAGACTACTGGAACTATTGGTAAAGCAACTTCTACCCAGAACTGAACAATGCCACAGCAAATGCCTTCCCACGTTGGCCTTTATCATAGGATGAAGAGCAACACTAAAAAAAAAGATGCCGCCTTGGAGATTCTGAGGAACGCTGGATACGGTGGCGGTAAAAAGAAGAAGAAGAAAAAGAAGTAACTCTTTCTGAGAGGCGTCTAGGAGGCTCTGCGCGGGCCTCCTTTTGCTATTTAGGTGTACTTAGTTATGGATAATAAAACAAAGCCCTTCCTGAGGCTTGTAGAGTTCAAAGGCTTAGCAAAGTGGTTGCGAAAGAATTTGCCCACTCCGCTGGCTTATTTCTGCATTGCCTACCTCTGGCGGCTAGAAGCGTTCTACATAGAACACAAGATTACTACAACCGTAGACAAGGCGATTGAGCCCCACCTACCACCACAAGACTTCACTACCCCACACCGCTTCAGCTCCCGTCCATCGGAGGTAGAGGGTCTGGACATTATCGAAATACAAGCCGACTATGAAAAAGACTGATGTTGTAGAGGCCAAGCTAAAAGGTGATTTTAAAATCTTTCTTTCTGCTATCTGGCACGAGCTAAATCTACCCAGCCCCACCAGAGCCCAATACTGCATTGCAGACTATCTTCAGAACGGCCCTAAGCGACTGCAAGTACAGGCCTTTCGAGGTATTGGTAAGAGCTATGTCACAGCCGCCTATGTCCTCTGGGAGCTATACAAGGATCCTGATGTCAAGGTGATGTGTGTCTCTGCGTCGAAGGAACGTGCAGACAACAACAGCATCTTCATTCAGAAGCTGATCCTTACCGTCCCCTGGCTCGCTCACATGAGACCAAAGGGTGACGAATACAGATGGTCCCGTATTAACTTTGACATTGGTGGTACTAAACCTACCCAGAGTCCCAGTGTTAAATCAGTAGGCATCACGGGAAACATGACTGGCAGTCGATCGGATATTCTGTTATTTGACGATGTTGAGGTTCCAAATAACTCTGCCACTGATATGCAGAGAGAGAAATTGATCCAGCTTATTTCAGAAGCTGAGGCAATCCTTATGCCCAAACCCACCTCACGGATCATCTTTCTAGGAACTCCTCAAACTTCATTCACCTGCTATCAAAAACTCGCTGAACGTGGCTACCGCCCATACGTTTGGCCGTCACGCTATCCAGCCAATGTTGCTAACTACGAGGGCCTGCTAGCTCCCGAGCTACTAGAAGATCTCGACAATGGCGCTGAAGCTGGTGCTCCAACTGACACGCGCTTCTCAGACAAGGAACTAACTGAGCGGGAAGCGTCAATGGGACGCTCGAACTTCGCTCTTCAGTTCCAACTCAACACAACCCTGAGCGATAGAGACAAGTTTCCTCTCAGGTTTAGCGACATGATCGTTACGCCTCTGGGTAGTGAGTGTGCGGAGAAATACTCCTGGAGTGCTGATCCGCGCTACGTGCTGGGGCAACTGCCCGCTGTAGGTCTCCCAGGCGATCGCTTCTATGCCCCGATGTTCATTGACGAGGCCTGCTGCGACTACAACGAGACCATCGTTGCCCTAGACCCCTCTGGAAGGGGCCTCGACGAGACAGCAGCCTGTGTTCTTTCTCAAGCCAACGGCTACCTGTTCCTTCGCGACATGAAGGCTTACAGGGACGGCTACAGCGATGCAACGCTTATCGACGTTCTCAAACTCGCTCAGCGATACAACGCGACAACGGTCCTCTTGGAATCCAACTTTGGCGATGGTGCGATCACTGAACTGCTGAGAAAACATGCTGTTCAGCAAGGTGCGTTGCTCAACATCGAGGAAGTACGGGCCACAACACGCAAGGAAGAACGAATCATCGACACCCTCGAACCCGTTCTCAACCAACACCGTCTCATTGTGGATCCCAAAGTAATCGAATGGGACTACAGATCCAACCCAGACGAGGCACCAGACAAACGCCTTGAGTACATGTTGGGCTATCAGCTCAGCCGTATGTGCCGTGAGTCCGGGGCAGTCAGACATGACGACAGAGCTGATGTCTTGGCTATGGCCGTTAGGTATTACACAGACTCCCTAGCTCTCTCTGCTGAACAAGCACAGACCGATCGCAAACAGATGGAGTTTGATGCGATGCAGCAGATGTTCCTAGACGACCCTCAAAGGGCCTTAGACGCGCTTTGCCTAGGAATGGGTCATCACGAGCTTCAGAGAGGCCTTAGAGGCCGTTCTAGGCCCCAATCGTGGTTCCAGGGCTCTGCTATCCCTGAGACAAAGAAGAAAGAAAGACGCGGTTGAAACCGTGGTTGCACACTATCGAAGAGACAGGTTGCACATATACGACCAGAGGGAGTGGTGCCCCTTTGGTTGTGAAATCTTTGGACAGCGATTTAGCAACCCCCAAATCCATCCCTAAGCGGGATGTCTCTGGGGGTCTTTCTTGAGACAATGGGGGGACTATAGGGGGGTACATTAAAGACAATAAATATAAATACTAATAGTATTACTATTATAATAATAGTAGTAATAATAGTATTATATATATTATAAGCCTATAACCGGTTATAACCTGTTATAAGCCAGGTGTTCTTACGTTCATCTACTTAACCGTAGACGCATCAATACATCATTCAGGGAACGGGGGATGGTGTGTCTTTATCTACCAATTAAGATCATGATGCCTCCTATTGAATTCCAACAGCGTCTCCTCGAAAGGGCTAATGCCGAGAAGGCTGCAAAGCTCCGTTATCGGGGTATCTCCTATGTCTCTACTAAGCCGAGTGCTTTGAAGGACCCAGAGTATTTTGGTAAAAAAATCTGAGCCCTATACGTATGGCTGTGGCCGCCGAAGCCCCCCTATACCCCCTTTTGCGCTGAGAATGAGCGCCGAAGGGTAGGGGGGTGATGGCGACACTTAGGCCGGCCCTATCTCACATTGAAGGCCGCCACTGGGTAGTCGTTAGATCCATAATCTAAATCGCAGTTTGTGTTGCTTACTGTTCAGAATAATTGTTGTTACAATCTTGTTTATATTTTTAATTTTATCTGTTCGCGTTCAATTGTTATCAATCAATGACAAAACGATTTAATAAACAAAAGGGGGGCAATCCGATGGAAGTTGCATTCTTATCTATGTCGAACAGAGTGAACAGAATGATCGATGTCTTAAGTGATCCCTACGTTCCTCTGACCAAAGACAAGAAGGCAGCACTGCTAGCGGCCATCATTGCCATCGAACAAGAGTGGGTGATTCCTGGTGTGAACTCAGGCCCTGACTACGAACCTTGAGGCCTTGTGCCACCTTGTGATGCGGTTTCACCTTTTATCACTTGCAGTTCTGGAAGTTATGGGCCATCATCTCATCAACGACAGGCCACCACGGCTGAGTCGTTAGATTCTTTCCCTTTCACTCCTGAAACTCATGCGTTACTCAATCGCCACCCCTCTCTCTGCCATCTTCTTTGGTGTTGTCCTTGGCATCGCTGGCGGTCTGCCTATCCAGGTCACTCTCAACGGTTACGCGACCAGCCAATGCAAGGCAAAGACCTACACCCACCAGCTTGTCTCCGCTCGTGGCTTCTGGGGTGACACAAAGCATTGTGTCGATCGCCGTTACCTCTGATTGTCTTATCACTTGCACCTCTGCATCTGACTCATGTTCACAGTCGAACAGTTCAACGGCACACAAGAAGGCTGGTC
>Ga0208157_1001284_pt1 | contig 11638 bp, 8 predicted proteins | sample 5_EtaG_FD_184077 | JGI IMG/M metagenome (GOLD analysis project Ga0208157, IMG submission 184077) | Marine viral communities from the Subarctic Pacific Ocean - 5_ETSP_OMZ_AT15132 metaG (SPAdes) (version 2) | ecosystem: Environmental > Aquatic > Marine > Oceanic | place: Pacific Ocean | collected...
TATAAATGAAGTACTCTTCAATTTCGGGGAAGTCATAATCCATAGGATTATCACTCTTAATCTGTGCTACTGCTCTGCCCTGATCCCCTGGCTTTTTCTTTTGTTGTCTAATATAACGCATTTTCATTGCGTCAATATAACGCAACTCTTGAATACCTTCTTGAGGATTTTTTAAATCAATAATTTTATGATAATAGATACGTCCATCAATATACCAGTTACGATATATCTCATGTGCTTTTTTATCAAAGTCCAATAAATCTAAGATATACTTAAACTCTTTACGAATTTTTGTTTTAATACCATCGCTGGCATTTAAATTTGATAGTTCAATTTCTACAGGACTATCATTACTATCAGATACGATAGCTTCATTTACAATATCTTCAATAGCACTATCCGCTTCGGGATGAAGTGCCATTTCACGATATCGTTTGATTAAATCAAACTCGGTGCGGAATACACCTTCGATGTCTACATAAGAACCAAAAAAACCACTACTCATATAGTGGTCAGCCCCATCCTCATTATTAGGAGGGACAGGACTGACTGCACTTGGAGATAGTGGTTCTGTGTCCTCAATAGAGAACCCAAACAATTTTGACATTATTACAAGTTAACTTTAGTCTGATCTATTTATCTGATCAAATCAAGCGGTTCCAGCGTTGGTTTCGCCTGCTCCAAGATCAGCTGGTGCCCAATATTGTACTTGGAATTCAACAGTGAATTCTTCAATGGTGTCACCAGTATCATATGAAAGATCAATAGCACTAATGTTTGTTGGGAAGATACCATAGAATCTGTACTGCTTAGCAGCAGCTAAACCTTCAGTATCTACTTTACTCAGTGCAGATGCATTTCTAGCAAACTGAATAACATCAGCACTACGCTGATACGCTCCAGGATCGGTAGCACCTGATCCATCAGCATATTGACCAACAAATTGCATCCATGCTTCCATGGCAGTGCGAATTTTAAAGTCATTATCATTGATGACCGTTACGGTCCAAGTATCAAAAGTTCTGTCTCCAGCTACCTTGAAGATTCTTCCTCTAAAAGGAACATCGATTGAAGCGATGTTTGATGCTGGTAACTGTGCTGCCTTACACAGAATTGAGAACTCATCTGAATCATAATCTGCTCCACCAGGAAAACTAGTTAAGTTTACTTGGAATAGATTAGGGCGAGCGCCGCCGCCCTTCAAAGTTGATTTAATCTTTTCGATTGAGTGAGACATTTCGTAAATCCTCCTTTTGTTATTTAGATATTATGATCAAGCTCTACCAGCTACTTCCTCAAAACTGATGCCAGTTCTAGTGGCAACAAACGTGAGGGTAATGTAGTTGATTGATTTAGCAGGCTTCAGGAAGATGTCTGCTCTAAATTCATTATTATCAATAACATCAGGAGTGTTGTTGGTGGTATCACAAACAACGAGGAATCCATAAAGACCTCTCTTTGCCTGAACATCGCGGAGGAAAGGTTCAACAATGTTTCTGAAGTTTGCTCTTGTTAACTCATCATTGAGTTCAAAGAGTTGAGCCTCTGCTGCTCTTTCAAGTGCTTGCTCAATGGTAAGGAACAAACGACGAACGTTAATTCTATCAAATGCGGATGCAAATCCAAGTGCCGTCTTATCACCGAAGAGAAGAGTTCCAACACCTGGTGTGGTGATGAAAGAGTTAACTCTTGCAGGATAGAGGCGATCTCTTTGTGCCTTATTGGGGTTATATGCAAGTTTAATAGCATTGTTGATAACACCACGCTGTTGTCCAGCAGGTGAGAACCAAGGATATGCAGTGATTGCAGTGCGATGCATCAAACCAGCAACGTCAGCATTCGTTGGAACATAACGGAATTCGTTATTGAACCTATCGAACTGATACTTGTATCCACTGTCGAAGACCGCGTAAGAAGAAGACGAAAGTGAACTAAAGTAGTTAACAAGATTATTGGTCTGAGTATTGGTGTTAGTAAGACCCACCAAATTAGTTCTGTGTGGACCAACAGTAGCAACACAATCTTTTCTCTCATTTGCAAGAGAGATGACATAGTTTGCTTTTGCTTGTGATTCTGCCTCAGTAGCACAACCAGGACCCATGATCATAAAATCGACTTCAATCTCATCTTTGTTGGAGAAGAAACCATATGCAGTGATCAAACTTGAAAGTTCTGCCTTCATTCCACCAGTTGCGGAATAATCAACTCCACCTGCGAGTGAATAATTTACGTTACCCAGTGCAGCGAATGTGATGCCTTGTGCATCCTGACCCCAGAGACCATCTCCAGTTGTGACTGCGGTAAAGTCTGTAGAGAATCCAGTTGCTCTTGGATAAGTTCCATGAACAGTGTCATCACCCTGTGATGGGTTATAACCAGCATAGATGTTCTCGGAGAAATCTGCGAGGTAATCTTTGTAGTAAATTCTCTGAGGGGCGTTTACATTGGAGATGGCATCAGCTGCCTTAGAAAGGTTAACATGCTTTTCAACAATGTTACCCTTAATTCCAGTAAGAGTTCCCTTGTCGTCGACAACAACGACATGTAGTCCGTCATTCTTACCACTTCTATCAGTGGTATATACGTTAGATACTGGTCTTGGAGCAATCGACTTCCAGAAAGTAGTTGCGTTTGTCAGACCTAAAGTTTGCTGATCATACCAGTCAACAGCAGTTACTGGAGTATATCTCGTTGCTTGAAGACCTGTGCTATTAATACCAGAGTTGTTAACAAAATCAACCGCACCAGAGGTTCCAAATGCTCTTGTAGTAGATCCTTCTTGATAGGTAATCGCGGTTTCTGTTGATCCACCACCAACAGTCTCTACGCGAGAAACAACCTTAACATCAACCGTGCTGTTTCCTCCAGTCGCGTCGGTATTAAGTCCAACAATGATTCCTTTCAGGAATCCGGTAAATGTAGAAGTGCTTCCGTTACCAGCGACAACTGCTCCATCAAGAGATGCAGTTACACCAAAACCAACTGTTGCTCCAGAGTTTGCAAGACTTGTGGTTGCAATACCAACTGTTTGATCTGCATAATCATCGATAAAGCAAACTTTTAATCCATTTCCCCACGTACCAGGGTTTTTGGCACCGTAAGTAAAGTTTGTTGCTGTCTTGTAATTTTCCTGATAATCATCATAATTTTTAATCTTCAATGAGGTGGTTGAAGCAAGACTAACACCAGCATTGGCGTTATTCAGATTAGTATCATCTGCTCTTACTACTTTGAGGACTCCACCATATGAAAGATAGTTAGCAGCACTCATCCAATACTCATACTGAGTATCGGTCGAAAGTGGCTTACCAAACGTATTGATGAGCTCTTGCTCAGTAGTGATATCAATTGGTTCTTCAACGGGTCCAATCTGGAAAGGTCCAGCAATTGCACCAATATTATCTAATACATTATCAGCTCTTCCTACTGTTAGGTCAACCTCCCTGACTAATACGCCAGGAGATAATTGAGGAGTCGCCATGTTTTGTTTCTCCGTGATCTCATGTTTAAAAATATTTATTAAAAAGTCACTTTTCAGAGGGGAAACATGACGTGAACTACCAGTCTGGATACTCCCATGTATTATTTGATTTCTTATTTTTTATCATTCTCTTTATAGTGCATTCTTTACACTCATATGAATACGATGACGCAACAGGTCCTCTATCTTTTCTGGTTCTATAAAACCCTTCTATTAAATTTTTTGTTTCACCACAAACTCTACACTTTCTATCCTGGAGTAAAAGATGTCCAAGTTTAATTTGTCCATCTAGATCCATTACCGATATTCCCACATGTAGGCCCTGTCGCCATATTCATCAACATTCCATCTATCTCCCTCAGAGTCTACAAAACTAGTTTCATCTAATCCATCATTTAAAAATCCAAACGGAGCCATGTCTTGTTCAATTTGATTTTTCTGTTCTTCATATAATCTCTTTCTAACATCTTGATCTGTAAGTTCTTTGAAGTAGTCCATCTGGACTAACCATGCATAAATGACCAGACACATAGCAAGGTCATCATTACATCCCTCTTCTGCCTCAAATGAATTGTGCTTTGAGATAAAGGTAGTCAGTTCTGAAATAATTTCATAGTCGCTGAAAATTAATTTATCTTCTTCAATAAGTGTCTTAAGATTTAGAGATCCAACTTTCTTGACAGTTTTACTCATCTTGACACCAAGCTGTGTCTTTTTACCCGAGAACCCTTGTCCAACAATTTGTCCTGCTCTACCTCTCATAGAGCACATCAAAAGGTTTTGATATTCAAGGTCATATTGCAGAATACTTGCAACCTGATCACCAATATCATTTACCTCACATAAAATATACGCACTATTATAACTTTTTGCTATCTCATAAATGATGTTTGGAAATAACATAGGTTTGATATCATTATTCCTATATTTTGCAACTACTCTATGAGGAAACTCTGTGATATCTACACAAACAAATGCTGAGTAGTCTTCACCAACTCCCCTAGCAACGTCAACAGTCATCACATAGTCGTGATTTTCTTTTGGTGGTTCGTAGACATCAAGACCAGCATTTCTTGTTTCAGGATTATCATATACTAATGTTCTCAGTTTACTTGGTGCAATCAGTGTATCAACTGATCCTAAGAACTCACACTCAAACTCAACCTTAAATTGTGCTTCTGATGTGTTTTTGATAGTGGTCTTTTTCCACTTTTCATCCCTACCTGGAACTTCTGACCAGTGAACATCTGTAGGTACATAATCATTCTTTTGTTTCTCTGCATCGTGCCACAAACGGTAGAAGTGATTCATACCGTGAGGGGTGGATACGATAATTACCTTGGTGTTTTGACCAGAAGTAATAGTAGGATAAACAGATGCAAAGAAGGAGTCCGCAACATGGTTTGGAACGAAGGCGAATTCGTCGAGGAAGAGAATGTTGAACGACATGCCTCGGACAGCACTTGCAGACGTAGAAGCTGCCAGTATCTTACTCCCATTTTCCAACTCCAGTGATCCTTTGTTCCATGCTATGATACCTTGCTGCATCCATTTAGGTAAGTTCTCATATGCAGTCTGTAACCTTCCTAGAAGTTCTCTAGCAGTTGCTGCCTTGTTTGCCAAGATACCAATATTAACACTATCATTGAAAACAGCATAGTGTAAAAGATACGAGACAACAGTCGTTGATTTACCAGTCTGTCGTGGCATCTTACAGATATTAAATCTGTTGTTGTGGAAGTTATTGATTAACTTCTCTTGAAAATGATATGGATGAAATTGAGTTAGACCCTCGTCAAGAGAAATAATCTTGACATAGTTGTTAGCAAAGTAAACAGGGTCTTCCTTACATTTCATAAACTCAAGAATTTGATCTTGAGTAAACTCAATGGCAGTATTTGCTTTTTTTAGGTTGGGATTGCCAAGGTATACATTATCAGACATAGATTACTCAGCAATTCCACTTTCTAAGTGACTTATTGATTCTGCTATCTGGATCGTTTGCAGTTTTCGATGAAGTCAGTTTCTTTTTCATTCCTTTCATTCTAGCGCAGAATGATGCTCTACGGGGATTTCCAACCTTCTTGCTTGGTGCCTTAAGGTCAGATCCTGGATTTTGCGCTTCATAAGACTTTCGTCCTTTTTCGTTGAGACCACCTTCTTTGTTTTTACCTGCTTTTTTTGTCCATGCTGCTCCTTCTGTGTGAAGGAGTGGTTGCCCTGGTTCATAGCTTGAAACGTTAAAAGTTAATAGTTTCGCGCCAGGATATACCTTAGAAATCTGATCTTGAACATCAGACTTTTTAGGCATAGAGGTTTGGGGGAAGAACATTTTTAACATATAATACTTACCTCTATAATTGAAATAAGTATCAACAATGTTTCCAGTTCTAGCAGGCAATCTTACTGCTTCTGATACTGATTTGCCAACCATATGTGACATATCATAGGTATCATAATCAGCAGATTTTGGAGTTGGTTTGAGTGGTTCTGGTTTTACGACATCTTGAATTACAGCATACGTATCTCCATATGCATCGGTAATTTCGACATCTTCTTTTTTGACACAGTTTGGATATCTCTTTCCAAACATAGTTTTCATGCCTTTTTTCTCATAACCCTTCCAGCACTTTTCGTCAAGGTTATCTTCAGAAATACCTGCTTTTCTGAGTCTCTTTGCTTGACTTTTGTGCATCTCAACTGCTTTATCTAATTCTTTAGCAATACCCTTTACATTCTTAGGGGTATCATGCATTTCATCAATTTCAAATTCTTCCTTCTTAGTTTTATTTCCCCAGTTGGCAGCACCAACTTTACGACACTTGACTAGTGCTCCTGACGCATATGCACTTGGCCAAACTGAGTAGCGTGACTTGACTTTATGGTAGCAAGCATCTTTCTTGCCTTCCTCAATGTCAATTTGATCACCTACTTCAACATTATTTTCTGCGAACCATCCACGATTTACTTCTAATGCACACAGTACCTCTCCATCCGAGGCAACTGGGTTCTCGTCATATGGTTCTAATTCTTTAATGCTTTCGATTGTTCCATCCTCTCTAATGAAAGCGATATCGAGAGGAATTCTTGTTTCAGTCATATGGAATGACTGCTGAGCAACATCTTCAAAAACAAAAAGCATGCCGCTATTTACGTCTAAACTTTCACGGAACATAAGTCCCAAGTTAAAGTCTCTAATATTATCTGGGATTTCAATATTCAAAGGTAGAGTAACAAACTCTGTTGCTTCTTTTACGGATTTCATTTTGGGTTTATCAGTTGAAACGTAAGTTGGTTTTGCTGATCCAGTCTTTTGTGGTTGACCTGGATCAGCGGCTCTTTTTCTTCTTTGAGCAGATTCTCTTTCAGATTTGCTCATACTTGCTCTTTTCGCAGAAGATACACATTTGGGTGTTGACTTCTGTCCTGGTTGGCGAGCACAAGGTTTGCCGGATACAACTTGTACCCAACCTTTCTTACCATCTTTTGATTTGGACTTACCAAACCAATCGCGAAGACCTTCCTCACTTATTCCCGAGGAGGATCCACCATTGCCACTCCCATTCCCATTACCACCATTGCCATTACCATTGCCATTACCACTACCATTTCCGTTACCACTACCATTTTTTTTCTCATCATCTACAGAATGACCATTTTCTTTGCGAAGATATCCAGCACGACCTACTGCCTTAAATCCCTTGGGGATTGGTTTACACTTTTTATCAGTATAGCAGTAATATTGCCCGGCTGGGCAGCGACCGTTCTTTTTCTCTTCGTTCATCTCTTTAGTCTTTTTCTTCATTGAGTTAATGAACTTTCTATAAACCGCTGCTTCTGAAGTCTTACCCATTTCTCTTGCTCTCTGTTCCATAGCAACTGCTGCCTGGATTTTGTGAGCATGAGATCTTGATGAATTGCGAATTTTAGAAACAGATGCTTTAGCGGTTGCAACATCTTTGAATCCAAGTCCATGAATAGTTCCCTTTGGATTTTCATCCGTGTAAAGGTCAGAGTGTTTCTTGGAGTTTGCTGGTTGCCCAGGTTTTCTTGGAATACGAGGGTTGCTCATTCAATTGAGTTTACGATACTCCATATTATTTATCATCCATCAAGTGCCACAGTGAGACCAAGCGACATACCAGGTAGTGATATCCAAGAAGTTCCATCATAGAATTCTAATTTTTTACTTGTCTTGTTAAAGATCATTGCACCCTCAGTAACCGTGAGTGCATCTCTTTGTGTTGTTGTAAGGCAAGCTGGATAAAAAGCACCAGAGGTTCCTACTGTTCTTATTTCTGATGCTTCAATTTTTCCAGTAGAACCACTAATTGTAATTGCTGTTCCAACATTGATTGAATTATCCGATCCATCTAATGTAATAGAACTTGTTCCAACTGTAAGGATACCAGTTACCCTTGCATCTCCCTGAACTAATAGTGCTGTTGTTGCAGTGCCAGTTCTAACCTCAAGTCCACTTCTGAATGTTGAAAATCCAAGTGAATCAACGTGTTTGACATCCTCATATGTTGCAATTCCAGCAACAACTAAATTTCCAGATAGTGTGAGGTTTGTTCCTGTTGCATCTTCTGCCAACTCAGATGCAGATCCACCACCTAAAGCTGTACTAGCAATACCAATGTATTTTTTAATACTGCTGTTATATATTAATAAAGATCCGTTTGTAACTGCTGATCCAACCTGGACATCATCAAGATCATGAATAAATCCAGCACCACCGCCACCGATGGATCCGAGTTGATACTGTACTCTCTCTACAAATCTTTTGTAGTGTTGTTGCAATTGATCAAGAGTTACAAAATTCTGATCAATAGGAGTAAGTGGATCTGAATTATTTGTATCTGGGGGATCCTCTCCAAGGGGAACATTAGTTTCTGCTAATAGTTTTTGATCTTCTTGTAATTGCTTTTGAGAAGATTTAATATCTTCAACAATCTTGTACAGACCTTTAATATCAGACTTTACATAGTCAATATCTTTATCGTAATACTTGACTTCAGGAAGACCTGAAATCTCTTCTCTCAGTTCAGTAAAATACTTTAGAAGTAACTCATCAGTCTTTGTACTGGTGTAGTTAATCTCCTTAAGTTCTTTATTGATATTTTGTTTGAGACTATTATATTCCCCAAGAATTTGTTTCTTGAGTTTACGATCATCATCTTTAAACTCTTTATGATACTCCCAGATCTTCATGGATGAAGATCTTAATTCTTTCCAGATCTTGTCTTTTTCTTCGTCTATGCGAACATTTACTTTATCATCAAGATCTTTGACATCTGATTCAATCTTGACTGTATTATTAAAATACTTTGTCTCGACATTTTCAGAGAGTTGTTCAATATCAAACTGAACTTTTCCTCTTAATCCCTCAATAGTATCATTGACCTTTACAAAGTCATCATCAATAACACTAAAAGTTTTACCAATCCAAGAGAAATCTGGGACTTCATTTACTTCATTAACCCATTTTGGAAACTTAGGAATAGATGCCTTTACTGCATCGATAGCTTCACAAATTGCCTCAATTTCTGAGTCATAATATTTAACCTCTGGAAGGTTCGTTACATCCGTTTGAAGACTATCAATTCGGTCTTCAATAGCATCAACCTGCTCGTCATAGTATTTGACCTCTGGTAAGTCCTTTACTTGCTCTCTGACGAGATCAATTTGCTCACATATTGCTTCTACTTCTTTATCGTAGTACTTTACTTCGGGAAGACTACTGATCTTTTCAGATAACTGTTCAAGTTCCTGATCGTAATACTTTACTTCTGGAATATCAGGTATATCTTTTCTTACGTCATTGATAAGACGTATAACTTCTGTAAGATCTATTTGTTCTTCTACTTCCTCAACAGTTTCTACTATCTCTTCTTCTTTCTCTTCAACAATAAAATCTTGAACAGAAGGGAGTTCCTCTGCGTTCTCTTCTGTTATAAAATCTTCGACTGATGGGAGGTCACTATTGACCAAATCATCAATAGATGGCAAGTCTTCTTTAGACATTTTATTAGTAACTTAAATACTTCGGGATTTCTCTCCCAAGATTATTTAGGATCTTCTTTGAGTCCATCCTTTAGCATTTTTGCAAGATCCGCTGTTGATCCAACAAACAAAGCATTGTTGACTGTGGATGGACCTTTTATTTGCTTCTCTTCTTCTACATCTTTCAGTTTTTTCTGAAGATCCATTAATTTATCAGTTGCATCAGCTACGTTTTTTATTAGTTGCCCAGCAACCTCATATGCTCTAGGCATTTCACTTTCTTGTGCAAGTTCAAGAATTCCGTTAATTGCCTCTTGACCCTTTTCTATGATTGAATATAAATTACCTCTTGTATAATCATAATCTTTTTTTACATGATCTACTGTTTCTTTAATTTTTTCAACTTTTTTCTCTATCACTTCTGGTTGAATTAAATCATCATTAGTGTTAAATGTATTATTCAAATCATCAAATTTGTTTTTCATGATTAAGTTCCACTAAATCCAAAGTCATCACCGACCTGAATCAGAGCAGTATCGGCAGCATCGATAACATGAACATCTGCTCCTCCAAGATGAGTTTCAATCTCTGTTCCATCTTGACCTCTGTTGACAGTGATCTTGTTACCACTTATAGATTTGATAAACATCTCCTCTGAATCAATAGCAATATAAGATCCCTTAGTTACCTTAGTGCCATCTGCAACTTCAAATGTTTTGGATGTTTTTGTTATGTCAGCAGCAAGGGTAGTTGCAGCATCACCTGTGTAATTTTTAATTGCTCTAGGTTCAGTAGAGTAAGTCCTCTCTCTAGTGGTATTTGCGGTGTTCGTACCAGTAAGATAACTAATTGATGCCTTTTTGATAATATCCTTGGTTGCAGCAGATGCAGGACCAAACAGATATGTCTTTGCGGTAAATCTCAATGTATAAAGAAGAACTCTTCTACTAGTAAAGTCTCCTTCATAATCATCTTGCATTGTGATATTTTCTAGTACCACAGGTATGTCTCTTTTTTCTTGAAGAGACTCAACCAATTCAACTGATAAATTATATGCTGGTTGGAAATATGGTAAAATTTGCTCTACAATTTGAAGTGCATCATCATTTAACTTACACATAATGGAAAGTTCAAATTGCATATTGTAAGGAACTGGCATATATGCCTTTTTACTCTCTGTTCCATCAGTAGGATCTTTGACTACAAATGTTTGAGTTGTTGATACTTTTCTTGAAGGATCATAAGTAAGTCCAGTAAACTCAAATGACATTCTTGGCAAAGTAATTGCAAAGGGTTTATTCAGATCTGGAGATTGCTCCAATCTTGCCAAAAACTTTTGAGTTGGCCCATATGCCAAAGGAACTTTTACAACGCTTACTACGTTATCAGAAGAGTCCTCATGCTTAATATTAATATTATTGAAAAGTGTACCAAAAGATATAATGGTCCTCCTCAAAATTTCGTTGTAAAAATATTCAAACATTTTTAAATCCTACAATATCTTTATATTAAGATATTTTTATTTATGGCATACCGAATGGGTTCTGCTCGGAGAAGTCTATTATAGAGTCTGCTTCGGTCTCAATGTTAATATTATCTGCAAATCCATCATCAGCAGGTTGAGTATCTGTAACACGTAAAGCATAAGATGCTCCAGATGTTTGTCCAACAATATCTTCACCAATAGTGAATTCTCCAGTGACTGTCCCAACTTCAAGAATAGTTGTTGTTGCATTCCAAGTTCTAACTCTTGCTGTTGTTCCACTTGAAGATCCAGTTACAATTTCATTAAATGCAAATGTTCCAGATCCAGAACTTTCTGGACTTCCGACAGAGATTGTTGGAGTAGTAGAATACCCAAGACCCGCGTTAGTGATGTGAATGGCAGAAATAGTGCCTGCAGTGCTTACAATTGCAAGAGCAGTTGCAGATGCTGTTGTAACACCTGATTTAAATACTTCGTTAGTAAACGAAATAGTAGGAGATACAGTGTATCCTCCACCACCAGAGGTAACCGTGATAATGCCGACAACGCCATCTCCAATTACAGTCGTAGCAGCTGCTCCAGATCCACTCTGTCCAGATGGAACAATGAATTTAACTGTGGGAGCAACTGTATATCCGGTTCCAGCATTTACAACATTTACTGCC
>Ga0208157_1001287_pt1 | contig 11625 bp, 13 predicted proteins | sample 5_EtaG_FD_184077 | JGI IMG/M metagenome (GOLD analysis project Ga0208157, IMG submission 184077) | Marine viral communities from the Subarctic Pacific Ocean - 5_ETSP_OMZ_AT15132 metaG (SPAdes) (version 2) | ecosystem: Environmental > Aquatic > Marine > Oceanic | place: Pacific Ocean | collected...
ATAGTAGGAATAACAACTAGCCGATATGGTTGGTCTGCAAAAGAATTTGAGGTAGTTGGCTGGAAGTTTTCTAATAGTAGTTCCAGCGGTGAACTTAGTGTAAGCTTAACACTTCGAGAAACATCTTCAGCTGCTTTTAGTTGGTCAGCTGAAGAAAGCGAGATACTAAGTAACAATTCTACACTTACAGATATTAGAGCAGGTCTAAGCCCAAGTAGTGTTTCAGTGACCGACATTGGTGCAGTGCAATTAGACGGAACTTTTGTAACACAAGCGCGAGTTAGCTGGACAGCAGCAGCAAGTAAATTTTTAAATCACTATGAAATTGAATGGAAAAAAACTACAGACAGTAATTACTTTAGGACAGAAATACCAGCGTCTGACACAGCTGCTAATATAAGTCCCTTAGAAAGTGGCGCTCAGTACAATGTTAGAGTGAGAGGCGTAGGTGTTAAAGGTAATGTAGGTTCTTGGGTAGCAGCGTCAGCGTATACTGTAGGCGGTGATACAACTGCTCCTAGCGGTGTTTCTGGGTTCAGTGCTACTGGTGGACAGAAACAAATTACTTTAGATTGGACTGCTCCGACAACACAAGTCGGTGGAGGAACACTGTATGATTTAAAAGGCTATAATATTTATAGAGCCACAACTGATTCACAGCCAGCTAATCCAATTGCTTTTAGTGGGTCTGACAAATTTGTAGATGCTGCACTAGCAGTAAGCACACAATATTATTATTGGGTTACAGCGGTTGATTTTTCTGGAAATGAAAGTGCAGCTAGTAGTTCTGAGAACGCAACTACTGATGCAACTTCTAGTGGTGTTGATACAGATACAAGCGTTTATTCTGGGATTTTATATTATACAACACTACAAGCAACTGCACCTAGCGCACCAACAAACGACACTGGTACTTTTAGTGTTACAAGTGCATCATTTAGTACACCTCCTACTGGATGGTCACACAGCCAAACTACTGTAAGCAATACAAGTTTTGTAGAAAAAGAATGGACTGTTCCATATACTGTTGAAGCAAATGTTAGCGGTACTGTTACTTCTATAAAATACGGCACAGCTAATGGTGCTTTTCAAATTACAGACACTATCGAAAGTTCTAACTTTCAAACAGGTAATCAAGGTTGGCAAATTAAGAATGATGGAACAGCGGAGTTTCAAGCGGCTGCTATTCGCGGTACGTTAGCAGTTGGTCGTATACCTGATTTAACAGCTAATAAAATTACTGATTTAGGGTCACTAGCGACACAGAACTCAGTAGCCGCTTCAGATGTTTCTGGTTTAGGTTCACTTGCAACACAAAGTAATATAGCAGCTGGTGATGTTGCAGGTTTAGCTACAGTTGCAACAACAGGAAGTTTTAGCAATTTAAGTAACACACCAACTATTCCTACTAATACAAGTGACTTAAACAATGATGAGGGGTTTCAAACAGCCTCACAAGTTTCAAGTGCTGTCGCAAGTGGTACGTCAGGATTTGCAACTACTACAGCACTAAACTCAAAAAATAGTGTGCATGTTGGATCATCCGGCCCAGCTGGTACACCTAACGACTATGACCTTTGGTATTACACACCTACTCAATCATACTATTATTGGTTAAACAACGGTTGGAATTTAATATCTATTCAAGCGTATTCAATCGCAACCAGTTATCTAGCTGCAATTAATATTAGTGCGAACCAAATTACAGGTGGCACAATAACTGCGGATGTTTTTATTGGGTCAGGTATTGCTTCAGTACAAACATCAGCAGTAAATTATTCTACTGGGGGTGGTCAAAATTCTAATTTATCTGGCACAGCAGGGTCAGCCACTTTTTCTGGATTACGCTCAGGATCAAAGGTTTTAATTGGTTTTACTGGTGGCGTTAAAAGATCAACAACAAGTTCAAAAGCAGCTTTTGTAAATATAGTGTCAGGAGGTACAACTATTCAAGTTATGGGTCGTACTCAGTTACTCTCTAATAACGTGTATAATTGTACTGGTTTTATACCTATTGCATCATCAGGAACGTCACAAAGCGTAAGCCTTACTTTTTCATCTACAACAAGAGCCACCTTTATTGGAAATCTCATGTGCATAGCGATAACGTCATGAGCTATTTTGTATACACAGTTGCTGACGGGTTTATAAATTGTAAGCTTTCTACAGAAGCTGAAGCGCAACAACTGGCAGATGAAAACGGTGATACTCATGCAATTTTGCAAGCGCCAGAAGATCATGAGGGCGTAGATTATGCTTATGTTGTAGACGGGGTATCAGTACCTCAAACGTCTACGCAAGCAAACGAACAAGCTTTAGAAGAATTTAGAGAAGAGCGTAACAAACGTTTAGCAGCAACCGATTGGACGCAAACTTTAGACAGTCCGTTATCTGAAACTGACAAACAAAATTATCTCACACTAAGACAGATTTTGAGGGATATGCCGCAAGCTGACGGCTTTGATCCTCTCAACCCCGTATGGCCTACCTTGCCATAATGCCAACCAAATAAGGAGATCTTAAAAATGGCTACATTAAATGACAGAGTGCTAGACTCTGGTCTCACAACCCTAGACACAGAAGCAAATAGAATAGACGTGTGTAGTCAAGAACCGACTACATATGCTGAAGCTACTTCTACTTACACACTAGGGAACTCTACATCACTTTCTGGCGCTGCACCTTCTGACAGATCTGGCGGTGGCCGTGAGGTTGTTTTTGCGGCAATCACAGATGGAAGTATTACAGGCACTGGCACTGCTACACACTATTCCATCAGCGATACAAATAATAGCAGATTGCTTGTCACTGGCAGCTTATCAGCTTCTCAGTCTGTCACTAACGGAAACTCATTTACAGGCGCTTCATTTGCTACGGGTATTCCAGATCCATCATAAGGAATTAGCTAATGGTTATGACTACAAAAACAGTCCATCACTTTGAGTTTGTTTCTGATGAAGTCGCAAAGAAAATCTCTGACAAAGGCTACACGACAGATTTGAAGAGCGATGAGGGTAAAGACGAGAAAAAAGAAACGGAAAAGTAAATGGTAAAATTTGCTGATAGAGTCTCTGTAAGCACTGGCACAACTGGAACGGGTACGATAACTTTAGGGTCTGCTCGTTCTGGTTATCAGACGTTTGCAGATGGTGGCATTTCAAACGGTGATGAAGTGCGCTATGTTATTGAAGATGGTACAGCTTGGGAAATTGGCGTTGGCACTTACACCCACAGCGGCACGACACTTTCTAGGACTCTAAGCAGTAGCTCTACTGGTTCGCTTCTTAATCTTAGCGGCTCTGCATATCTGTTTATCAGTCCGTCTGCTGCTGACCTAACACTATCAGGTGCTGCTCACAATTTTACAGCGTTTACAGCGACAGCTAATCAAACGTCTTTTAGCGTTAATTACACAGTTGGTAACATTCTCGTGTTTATGAACGGAGCTAAATTAGATAGCTCGTCATTTACAGCAAGCTCAGGAACGGCTGTAGTTTTAGGCGCTGGGGCTAGTGCTGGCGATATTGTAGAGGTTGTAGAGTATGGCGGTGCTTCTGCAAATTATTCTACAACTGAGTTCACTGCAACGTCAGGACAAACTGCATTTTCTGGCAGTTATAATACCGCAAAAAGTGCGGTCTACATGAACGGCATTTTGCTTTTACCGACTACCGATTATTCAATTTCGTCAAGCACAGTTACCTTAGTTTCTGGCGCTAGCACTGGCGATATTGTGCAAGTTCAACAGTATGCAATTTAAGGATCTGATATGAGTATAAACAGAAATTTAGCAACTTTCGCAAAAGATGTTCAAACGGATGGTAGTCTAAAGGGAATTGCAGTTATTGTTACAGTTGCGTCCGTTGGAGGAAGTAATAAGTACCATATTGATGGAACAGCACAACAGGATATGTTTATTCCTAAAGGCGTCAAATATAGATTTGATGTAAGCGATAGTTCAATGAGTAATCACCCATTGAGGTTTAGCACAACTTCCGATGGTACTCATGGCGGTGGGTCAGCGTATACAACTGGTGTAACAACATCAGGAACAGCAGGTAGCGCAGGGGCATATGTAGAGGTACAGTTTCAACAAGACGCGCCAGATCAACTATATTATTATTGCGGCAATCACAGCGGTATGGGCGCTGGTGCAGAGACAGCACCAGTAAGCGCATATGGTGACAGTGATGTTGACAGTCACCTAAATCAATCTAACCCTACAAGTGGATATGTTCTTTCGTGGAACGGATCAGACTATGCTTGGGTAGATAATGCTGGTTATACAGACGCTGATGTTAATACTCACCTAAACCAATCTAACCCTACTAGCGGATATGTTCTTTCGTGGAACGGATCAGATTATGCGTGGGTGGATAATGCAAGTTATACAGACGCTGATGTAAATACTCACCTAAATGTAAGCGGTGCAAGCTCAGGGCAAATATTAAGTTGGAATGGTAGCGATTATGCTTGGGCAGATGATCAATCTGGATCAGGCGGTATTGCGAGTGTTTTGGCTGACTCGACTCCGCAATTAGGAGGATCGCTTGATGTAAATGGAAACGCTATCGTCTCCGCATCTAACGGAAACATTGCGATTACACCAAACGGATCAGGTAAGATTGTACTAGATGGTTTATCTTGGCCTACGTCTGACGGCACTGCAAATTATGTGTTGAAAACGGATGGGTCAGGAAATTTAAGTTGGGCTGCTGACAATGCAGGTAGCTCTGGTCTTGATCCTGTTAATACACACTCTCAAACGATTAGCTCTAATACTACTATAGCAGCGACTGACAATGGATTTTCCGTCGGACCAGTAAGCATTGCAAGCGGTGTAACTTTAACAATTAGCAGTGGGGCGCGATACGCGGTAATATAATGACAGAAATAAAAGTTGATACAGTCGTAGATTTAGCAGGTACTGGCAAACCTAATTTTAGTACTGGTGTAACTGTAAATGGCGCGGCACTTTCTACGCTAAATCTTAATGAGTATACCGCAAGTTCTAGTGAGCCTAGCTCTCCGAAAAACGGCTCAATCTGGTGGGATACAGCAAACGAAAAGATATTTCTTTATGTTGGAGGTGAGTGGCAAGAAACGATAGGCGTTTCTAGTGCAATACTTAATGGCGGCACGAGGGGTTTTGCTTTTGGTGGTGATAATACAAATGTCATAGAATACTTTGATATTCAAAACGCAGGTAACGCAACCGATTTTGGAAATATGACTAACTCAGGGTCAGGTCTTTCCGCAGGGGTTAGCAACTTAGCTAGAATCGTAATGAGTGGTGCAGGTAGTTGGACAGAGCAGTATGATTATATAACTTGCGCAACAACAGGCAACGCTACTAACTTTGGCTCTATGGCAAACAGTGACCAAAAAGCACCTTCTGCTTGTGGTGATGGGACTAGAGGCGTCTTTATTTGTGGTATTTCAGACTATGAAGATAGTGACAAGATGGAATACATCACTATAGCCACAACGGGTAATGCTACAAATTTTGGTAATCAGACAGTTTCAAAAGCTTACAGATCCTCATGTGCTGACGCAACACGAGGTCTAACTTTTGGCGGTCAAAACACCAATGTGATTGAATACATCACCATACAGACAACAGGCAATGCAACAGACTTTGGGGATACAATTTATAGTGGCGTTTCATACACAGGGGCAACAGCGGATTCGGTTACTGGTTTTCATATTGCAGGTCATAGCCAAAGTATGAAAGGTGAAATACATCAAGTCACTATACAAACCCTTGGCAATGCTACCGACTTCGGTGATCTGGCTACAGATATTTATGGTTGCGATGCTTGTTGCGATGGAACTTATGCTTGTGTTGTAGCCTCTAGTATTAATGGCACGCTATCAGACAATATTGAGAGGTTCTCTACTGCAACAGCAGGGAACGCTACAGATTTTGGTGATTGCACAGTAAATAGTGAACACAGGGGTTCTGCATCAGGGAACGCTTCTTAGGAGAAAAATAATGTCAGAATTTGATACAAAAAAAATTACAGATCGTGCAGGTACTGGCGCTCCTAATTTTACATACGGGGTGAATATAGGCGGCTCAGATAGCGGCTTAATCGGTAAAGCTTATACAGCGTCAGGTACAGAACCATCGTCACCTGCAAACGGTGACACTTGGTACGACACAGCAAACGATAAATATTATATTTATGCTGACGGTGCGTTTAAGCAGATCACTCACAGCAATGCAGCAACATTAGTTGATGGTGGTGATAGGGGCTTATATATGGGTGGTTATGGAAGAACCACTGGCGCGGTTATGAATGTCATTCAATATTGGTCTATGGCAAGCACAGGGAATGCTACTGACTTCGGTGATCTTACTATTGCTAATAGACACCATTCGGCAACAAGCGATGGAACAAGAGCCTTTACTATGGGAGGCGTACCACACAGTTATAAGCACATTGACGCGATTGTTGTTGCAACAACAGGCAACGCAACTGATCATGGTGATCTTATAGAAAACTCAGCTTATGGAGCAGGTAATTGTGACGGAACTATTGCCCTTGCTGCTGCTAGTGACAGACAAGCTAGTAGGTCAAATTCAATAGATAGGTTTACAACTTCTTCTGCATCAAATGCAACTGATCATGGTGATCTTACAGTAGCTAGGAATTATATAGGTGGTAATATATCAAACGGCACTAATGGTATATTCTTTGGTGGTATGGGAAGTGGATCACCACAAACTACAAACGTCATAGATCAAGTTGGAATTGCAACTGCTGCTAACGCAACGGACTTTGGAGACTTAAATACAACTGCTTATTACGGATCAGGAACAAGCGAAAATGTTCGTGGACTTATACACAAAGGAACAAATGTTTATGCTTCTGTGAATGAATTATCATACATCACCATTGGCACAGCAGGTAACGCAACTGACTTTGGTGATCTCTCCGTTGTAAAATACGATACAAGTATGTGTGCAAATATAGCAGGTAGAGCTTGTATTTCTGGGGGTCAGCTCACTGGTGCGCCTCACAGTGCGGAAGAGATTGAATATGTAGATATTAATACTTTAGGAAATGCCGCTGATTTTGGTAACTTATTAGACCAGACGCAAAGTGGTGACTCAGCCAGTGGAACTTAGGAGAATAAAATGAGTACAATAAAAGTAAACACGATTGATAATAGCGGCTCAAATGTAGACTTTCCTAATAAGCTAAAGATTGGCGGTAACTCTATTGAGCAAGCCTACACTTCAAGCGGTACAGAGCCCTCTTCTCCAAGCGCAGGGGATATTTGGTACGACAGTACTAACAAAGTTATTTATCAATATATGAATGGTGAGTTTAAAAGTATTTCAGTAAACGTTACTCTAAGTAATGGTGGCGATAGGGGAGTACATCACAGAGGTTATACCACAGGAGGTTTAGCTCAAAGTAGTTTGGACTATTTTGCAATCCCAACAGCAGGAAATGCAGTAGACTTTGGCGATTTATTATCTAATGGTAGAAGTTATCAAAACGGTAATTTATCAAATATAACGCGTGGCATTTATGGCATAGGGGAAAGTGTAACCCTTAACCACATTACCTTTGCAACAACTGGTAGTGCAGCAGACTTTGGCGATTTGACTCATACAATTGAGAATTTTGCAGCAGGTTCTAATGGAACAATTGGTCTTATGAACCTCACACGTTATAGAGATGGTAGTAACAACCTTATTTTCAGCCCTTCTATTATTGATAAAGTAACAATAGCAACAGCAGGTAATGCAACAGATTTTGGCTATACTATGAGTGTTGCAGTAATAACTCCTTGTGGCTTATCAGATAAAACAACTTTTATTAAGGCCGGTGGTACATCTACAAACTCCTCAAGTGCTACAGTAAACACAATAGAAAAAATTACCTATGATACTTCTGCAAATGGTTCAGACTTTGGAGATTTAACCTCGACACGGCAAAATTTTTGTGGGAGTGCAAACATAACTTATGGTGTATTTGCAGGTGGTCAAAGTGCAGGTACTAATGTGAACACTATCGAGTACATTACTGTTGCCACCCCTAGTAACGCAACTGACTTTGGCGATCTAGATGCCGCAAATAACGGTCATACATCTTGTTGTAATCAAGAAAGGATGACTGTTTCTGCTGGTGGAGGTGCTAATGTGTCCAACACTATTCAATATGTAACAATAGCAACCCCAAGCAATGCTACAGACTTTGGCGATCTTTTAGGAGATAGTATAGACTGTTGCGCTAACTCAGGAAATGCTTCTTAGGAAAAAAGAATGACAAACGTAATTACAAAACCGATAACCTTTTCTTTGCCAGTAGAGGCAAGTAAAAATATTAATCAAGTTGCGGCTGCAAAAGTCGCTGAGAAGTTGCCAGAGATTGCAAAAGCAACTAGGGCATTTGATCGTAACAACAGCCAAACAACATTAAACATGATGACGCTGACTATGCTTAATGGTCACTCGCCATATCGAATGTTGCGACAAATAACAGCTGAAGTAGAGAAGCGAGAAAACGCATTAAATGAAGCGCAGGTTTCTCATGCTGAAGTTCGTATGGAGATTATGGAGTTAGAAGGTTCAAGCGATGCAGTTAGTGAAGCAAAGCTAAGACAAAAACGCCATAGTTTAATTCAAATGGAAAACAAGATTAATGGCTCAATCAAAGACATTGCAACTCTTATAGATAGCTATGAAAACATAAAAGAGAATTACGGCATTGACGAGTGGGATGAGGTGGCTTTTGAAAGAGAAGAAAAGCGGCATCATGTTCGTCGAGGCTTTGAGCTTATGTATCGTAACCTAATGGACGGTGGCAGAGCTTCCACAGCAACGATTGAGTATATGCAACAATATGGAGTTCATCCACAACTCGCACTTACTGAGGTTAGTGGCTACATAAAAGTTACGGCTGATAGAATTGCAAAACTAGAGAATTTGCACAGTAATGATCTGGAAGAATTTCTAGATAAAATGGCTGACAAGTATTTTAAAAATGCTGATGTGACCGCTAAGAGAATATTTGGAAAGTCAGACTTTTTAAATACAGACTATATGCTGCAACTTGAAAAATCTAAGGAGTCAAAAAAATGATTATAGAATATAAAATGCACATGACCGCTGGTGGAATGAGAACGCCAGAGTGGATAGAAGACGGTGGTTATTTCCAAGATGATGCTACAAATACTAAAATAGGTTGGTCTCCAGATGAAGCTGACAGAGAGTATTACGTGCCTGATACAGTTACGACTATGACTCCGACAGAATTGAATACAAGAGTTTTAGCAATGCACGCTGCTAATAAGTTTCAAAAATCCGCTGATGACGGCACAATGTCAAACATGACTAATGCAGAAGTCACGGCAATGGTTAACGCTTGGGTAGAAGCTAGGTCATAAACCATGTTTGGTTTCGCGCCAATTGCATCAGCCCCTATTGCAGATGATGTAATTGTAAATGTTGCCAATATTACACCAAGTAGTATTGTTACAGGTGCTCCAGCAGTAGACAATTTTTCTGTAACTGTAGTCCACAACTTTACATTTAGCGATGTTGTAACTGGTGCTCCAGTTGTAGAAAATTCTGCTGTAGGCATTTCAAGTGCTATTACATTTAGTGGCGTTGCTCTTGGCTCTCCACAAATAGACAACGTAGCGCTTACGCAGACACACGGTCTTATCACTCTCAACATTGCAACAGCACCACCAAGTATTTCAGCTTTTACGCTGACACAAAATCACAGCTTTACATTTAGTAATGTTGTAACTGGTGCTCCAATTGTATCGAATTTTAACTGTGCAGAGCGTGAAACATTAGTATCTCAAAACGTCTACTCAGGCGCTCCACTTGTTGACAATTTAATACTAACGCAAGCGCAGATATTAGCTCTTGGAAATGTCACAGCTGGCCTACCTACAATTGCTAACTATGCACTAAATCAAACTCACTCATTTACTTTCGACGCTGTAGTAACAGGCGCTCCAGTAGTTGCAAGCTTTGCAGCAGCTGAAGATGAAACATTCTCTTTTGACAATGTTGTAACTGGCTCACCAGCGCTTGATAACTTATCTGTAACACAAACTCACAACTTTACTTTCAATGGTGTAACAACTGGTGCGCCAGTAATAAATAATTTTATTGCGCTTCAGTCTGGTGCTATTAGCGTTTCAAATGTTACGTCTGGTGCTCCAGATGTAGCTAACTTATCTGTAACACAAACTCACAACTTTACATTTAACGATGTAGTCACTGGCTCTCCAGCAATTGCAAGCTTTGCAGCAGCTGAAGAAGAAAGCTTTGTATTTAGTTCTGTTGCTTCTGGCGCTCCTGAGATTGCAAGTTTTAGTCTTACTCAAAACCATAGCTTTACATTTAACAATGTTTCTACTGGCGCTCCCACAACTGGTTCTTTCAGTCTAGCGATAGCTAATGAATTTACATTTATAGATGTTGTAACTGGCTCTCCCACAACTGGTTCTTTCACCGTAGTCAGAAATCAAGTCCTCAGTTTCAACAATGTGATTACAGGTGCTCCAGTAATACCGATCATTATTTTTGATGCTGGTATACCGTTAGTTGTAGACTTCACTTCCTCAAGTAAAAACAGCGCAGTAGTAAACACTGCTGCGACAAGAAATTCAGCAACAGTTTTTAAGGTGTAAAATGGCATTTAACATTAAGCAAAATGACACGTCTCCGCAAATTGGGGCGATTTTAAAAGACGGGTCAGGTAATCCGATTGATTTAACAGCAGCAACTGTACGCTTTCATATGCGTAGAATTGGCGCTAGTGCGGCTAGTGTCACAGCAGCAGCTACGATTGTTAATGAAGATGCTGGATCAGTTAAATACGCTTGGCAAACTGGGGATACTTCTACAGCTGGCAGCTTTCAAGCTGAGTTTCAAGTAACTTATACGGGCGGTGGCATAGAGACGTTTCCAAATGACGGTTCTATAGCAATTGAAATCACACCAGAGTTAGCATGATGGATGATAAACGCACAGTATCAAGCGCTCACAAGCGTATAGATGAACTTTCTATGAGCTTACTAGAACTTTCAACAATTGTGAAATTACAACATAAGGATTTGTACGGGCGTATAAAATTAATTCAAAGTATTATCATAGGTGCTAGCGGTGCAATTATGGTGATGCTGACTACGGTTTTAATCCAAGTTATTTAAAATGGTTGATCCAATCACAGCTGTATCAGCTACGCTTGCGACAATCTCAGGCGGTATAAAAGCTGGCAAACAACTTTATGCAATGAAGAATGAAATTGTTAGTTTTTTTGACGGTGTAGATGATGCGAAAGCTAAACATGCTAAGAAGAAAAACAGCATATTTGCTGGGTCAAATGAAGAAGGATTAGCAACCTACTTTGACGCTATGGCAGCGCGTGACGCTGAAGAAAATTTACGCGAACTAATCGTAAATTCTAGAGGGCTATCCAGCTACCAAGAATTGCAGAACATCCGTAAAGAAATACGGCAAGAGCGCAAAGCAGCTGAAGCACAGCGCCAGTTAGAACGTCAGAAACGTGCAGAAGCAGCGCTGACAATTGCTGTCATTGTGCTTAGTGCCGTTGCCTTATTTGGGGGTATGTATTTGTTAGCTGT
>Ga0208157_1001291_pt1 | contig 11580 bp, 19 predicted proteins | sample 5_EtaG_FD_184077 | JGI IMG/M metagenome (GOLD analysis project Ga0208157, IMG submission 184077) | Marine viral communities from the Subarctic Pacific Ocean - 5_ETSP_OMZ_AT15132 metaG (SPAdes) (version 2) | ecosystem: Environmental > Aquatic > Marine > Oceanic | place: Pacific Ocean | collected...
GTTTCGTCCACTCGGCGTATGTTCTTTCTCCAGAATTGATAATTTCGCCAATCCATAAGTTTTGTGGGTTATCAGCAGCAGAAAAGTTAGATACAAGGAAGTCAACGACTTCACTGTCGTCATACTTACGTGAAGTTTTCTCAAACCAATACTTATCTTTTCTCTTATTAAAAGACGCTATGGATGCCCGTGAGTTGGCACCATAGCGAAAAAAGTCGTATTTTGGATTTGTGAAATGATTTTTTAGTGACAAATAATGTTTATAAGTTTCAAAAGGCGTCACGGTCATAAAGGAAGTTTTGCTCGCGATGTTTTCTTCATGAAGTTGAGACGAATAGCATCCCACTTCAAACGCTCTTTCAAAGGTTTTGAAATGAGCTTCGTTACTGAGTCTACCTCAAGACTGTTAATTTCGCAATAATGACAAATCGCATCGATGTAATTGAATTGTTCTTCAGCGACAATCTTTTCAATCTCCAAGGCAAATTTGGAAGGAGTTAGAAATTTACTTTCTATAACTTTTTCTAGTTCCTTATTTGGTTCCATATTCCTCCAGTTTATCTCTAACAAACTTTCCAATGTACTCGGTAAGAAGTTTGATGTACTTTGATTTGTCTCGTTCTTCATAGACGACGCATTCTCCATTTTCACAGGCCATGATAATTACAAGTTTTTTGACAGAGATTCCTGTCAGTTCGTACAGCATACAACCATATGCCATGCACTGCACAAAGTAGTGGTCAATCCACTCTCGTGGTTTCGGTTTTGCTGATGTCTTAAAGTCAATTATTGCTAACTCGCCGTCATATTCAGCGATACAATCAACTGTCCCTGCAATACCAAGTTGTTTACTATACAGAGAACCTTCAAGGGCGTAAATATTATTTATACGTTTTAGATTTGCTTTGGAAATCTTAAACAAAAAGTCAGAAATAGGAGGAACTTCTGGAAGTTCTTCATTTTTCATGAAGTATTCAACCAAAGTATGCATATCAGTACCACGTTTCGTTGCACGTTTTGTGATACGATCTGCTTCTTTATTGCCAACTCTTTTACGCCATTTTACAAAGATGTCTTTATTATAATGACTTGTAACTGATGTAATTGATACTAACTTAAGAAGATCTTCTTCATCAGGAACTGAATAGTATCGGACACCATCAATCGTCTCTCTGCTGAGTTTTGGAAGTTCAATATCAATGTGATTGAAGTTCGTTATGCCAGTGGACGTAAGTTCGTTCATAATATTCTTGGTTTGGTTCATTTACGAAATAATACATTGCAATTGAATATCTTTCAAAACCCTCAGGAGCATTCAGAGGAACGGGGTGACCGTGAACAGAATCATCAGATAATGTGAAGATAACTGCTCTATTCATGATAGGAGCAATAATATGCTCTCTTCGTTTATCTTTTTTATTCCAAAGTTCAAGGTGACCATTCCATTCATCTTCCCAATTTGGGTTAAGATAGAGTAGCATGTTCAAAACCCTGAATTTTCTGGTAACAGGATTTATATTGTAATCAACGTGAAGATTTAGTTTACCACCGTTGTTAATTTTATGACATCCACCACCCCACATGTGAGGATCTGGAATTAAATTTGGAATACCTGTTAAGTCTTTAAGAAATTGAAGAAATATTTGAGAGTTAAAATAAGTTAGTACGTTAGATACAGTGGGCACTTCATATCTGAGTTGCTCAACACTCTGTTCATCCCAAGGAGTGAACCATTTGTTCACTTGGTTGTCAGTCATGTAAGCATTATTCTCAGTGCGTTCAGTAACCCAATAATTAGTTTCTTTTAACTCCTTGAAGCACTGCATGGCAACAACAGGATTGATGAAATTATCAATGATTATATTTGGGAATGGTTTAGCATTTTGATAATGAAAGTTAAGTCTAGAACCCAAATCATAATCTCTGAATATTTCCATCAAAAACCTGCTTCTATTTTAGCTAAGATGTATTCTTTAACAAGTCCAGAGCGAACAATGTCATCCACTCCAAATTCAATTATATCAAAAGAACTCATTTTACGCAAGATGTTCATAAAATCTACTATACCGTTGCGTTCGTTAGTTTTATTCAAGTCGGACTGACGAGAATCACCACAGAAACAAATTCTAGTATTTTCACCAACACGAGTAATGATACTGTCTAGTTCGTGAAAGTTTAGATTCTGATATTCATCAACAATAACGATAGCATTATCAAGAGTAGTCCCTCGTAAGAACGAAGTGCTCCAAAACTTAATCGTTTCTTGTGCTTTAAGATTACCGTAAAGCATCTCAAAGTCTGCATCAGATGGCATTTGGAACATGTATTTTACCATGTTCTTATAAGGAATCTGATAGATATCAGCTTTGTCCTCATGAGAACCGGGAAGAAAACCAATCTCTCTAGTAGCTACCAGGGAGCGTACAAGGTAGATGCGCTCATATGGAGTGTTCTCATTTAATACATCACGAAGTGCGTTATAGAGTGTGATAAAGGTTTTACCTGTACCCGCACAACCGAAAGCAACTAAATGTTTGCCTTCTTTGTATGAATCAAATAAACGTTTTTGATTATCAGTAAGAGGTTCAATATCAACAAGATACTCTTGACTGAGAGGTTTTTTCCTCTTCATCTGCTTTGTCGTGAGTCCAACCCCAATAGGTTGCTCTGAAGATGATCTTTTTCTTCTTGCCATATTTAAATTTTCTTGATAGTTGAACCTGGCATTTTTTGTGCTCTTTGAAGAACCTCATTCCATCCAGGTTTAGACTTGCGAAGTTTATCCTTCCATTCTCCTACTTCACCAAATGATGGTGAATTTTCGGGAGTATAGTATCTTTCCCAATCAGGATTATCGCCTCTCCACTGATCCCACTCATGAACGCTCATAACAACGTCTTTCGTTTCACCAGTTTCTTTATGTTTTACTGGATATGTTGCCATAGTTATAAATTCAATGTGTTATATTTAGACCCACTCAAGTGCTTCTGCACAAGTTGGAAATTGTTCAATAAAAATCTTTTTACAACCCTCTGCAAGATCCATATGTTCCTTTTGAGTGCCATTAGCAGTTCTCAAATTGATATAGTGAATCCATGAGCGACAAGAACCACTCATATAGATTTTAGTGGGTGTGGCGAGAGGAAGCACAAAACGAGCACACTCCTTTGCGATGCCATATTTAAGCATCTCTTGATAGAGTTTCATACCTTCTTGGAAATGATTTTCCATTTTGATTTGAAACTCTTGATTCACAAAGGGATCAATATCATCAATAGAATTCTGACGATTCTTTGTGTCCTGCCTGCGAAGTTCTGGAAGGGGAATACGTTCTGCCAACATAGAACTGTCAGCATAGCGTTGCGAAAATTCTTGATATGTGAAACTTCTATGACGAAGCACTTGAGCTGCCACACCTCTTGTAGTTTCAAGTTCTAAAGTCATGAATGATTGCTCAAACACAGACCAGTGGTTGTGTTTAATGCAATAACCTAACAGTTTTGCATAATTTGGATTCTCTTGATTATTAGGATTTGACACACGAGCAACGTATGCCATCATCTTCTCCGCATCGGGAGTCACGCTGATAAGTTTTACACTCATTTAAATCCTCTTTTTTCCATAGCATCTAAGTCATTAAGTTGCTCTTTTACTGTTCGCAACTGTTTTTTAAGTTCTCTAATCTCATCATCTGAATAGAGATGATCTTGCTTGATAAGACGCTCAAGCATCTTAACTAATTTTTTACCTCTACTTGTCATCAGTCTGGATACCCGTCATCATCGTCAAAGATTTCATCATAATCATTTATTACAGCAGGATCAGACCTTACTGACGTTTTATATGCCTCAGGATCAGAGTAAACCTCTGCCTTTAGTCCATCAACTAATAACTCAAGGTTCCTAACCAAAAGTTTTAATCGTTCTCTGTCCATAATTTGATATGCACCGTTCTTATTATAGCATAAAAAAAAGAGGGTGATCAACCCTCGTCGTTTAATAAACTTCTGCAAACTCGTTTACATGTACCTTGGTCCTCCTCGCATTCGATTAAACAATCAAAATAATCATTGACCAGATCTAATTCCTCATTACATTTGTTTAAACCTGCATCAATGTGTATCCATTCTGCTAATTGATTGCGGGATAATAGATTGTGCATCAAACCTCACGCAATATTTTTGTCTTGTGGAGTAATAATAAAGAGTAGAGTTTCAAAGCATACGCGGTTCCTTAATTCTATATTATGTATGATAGTTTGTGTTAATTCACTAACATTTGTTAAAAAAACACAAAAGTACAAAAAAAGAGAGGTTCGGAAACCTCTCTTATAATTCACTTGGTGTAAGTTTTGCCGCGATAGCAGAATGTACCGTGGGTTTCCTTACTCTCTACACAACGAGTATCATACTCAACACCACGATATGAAGTGTGAGTGATCTGAGCGTCGTGAAGTGCAGATGCCTTGTTAATCTGCTTGCGAATGAGATTAAGTGTGTTCATAAGTTTACTCCTAAAGTAGTTGGATTTTTAGGTCCGTTCCTTTAGTCGTTTGCGTCCCATGGACAATTAGGAGTTGCCTCTTTCATTGTGTCGATAAGTTCGACTTTAATAAAATTATCTAAATCCTCATTAGCTTTGATCCTGAGCATAATAGCATCAGCATCTTCACATAGAAGACTAGAATAAAGAAGAAAATCTATCATGGGATGAACGCTCCGTTCCGCGACTTACTTGCGTCCCACCCGAGAGTGGGATGAACGTACAGGTATTATATACCTTATAGAGTATATAGTCAAGCAGGTATGTAACATACGCTACAGTTTTATAAAATCTTCAGAAGTCAAAAATTTTGGCGAATTTTTTTTCCACCTTTTGGGAAATCACTTCTTCTTTTTGGTTTCGGGTGTCTTTACACCCCAGAATTTTGGATTAGCTCTGCCCTCTGTTTGTTTCATAGTAACAAATCCTTTCTTGAATTTGTCGTAGTAATAATCAAAAATTTCAGACTGCTTTCCTGCTGATGCAATATCATATTGAGTAGCATCTTCAACTTTATATTCAACAATAAAAGCATTACAAGGCAGAGTGCGATCCTCTGCCTTATCAACATCACAGTTTTCAAATAAAATTCTCATATCAACCCCACTGAATATCAGGATAAGCTTCAGCTACGATTTCTTTAGTTATTTTGAATTTGGATTCTAGGTCTTTATCTTTACACAGACAAACAATTTCTGCTTCAAGAGGATGAAGACCTTGAAGTAGATTGATAAACATAGACTCACGACGAATTCCATTCATCCCATCATTACCGCCTTTGACAAAGTGGTAAAAATTCTTTGCTTCTCTACGAATTGTAGTTCTTCCTTGTTGATCAGCATTACCTAAGGAAAATGACCCAGTTTCATACATTCTGCGGGTCTCTAAATCAATTTTTTTAGAGAGTGTCCCACTAGAAGTGGTTTGTTCATCATAAGATGAATATGGCACTTCACCGGGGGGTAATGCACTTTGAATTGTTTCATCAAAGTTCCACTTAAATACAATTTTCAAGTGGAGTTCTTCGAATTTTTGAAGAACTTCCACTTTTTTTGCTTTTGATCTCTGTTTGTTTGCAAGATCTAGAACTTCAAAAACAAGTGGTTGTTTAGGTAAATCTAATGATGCTACTTTAACAGATTTTGGTTTTTTAGGACTCGTCTTCGTCACTGGATTCTTCGTTGTTGTCATGATAGTTTTCAAAATTAAATGCAATCACCTCATCTGGAATTAAGTTTCCTTGTTCGTCAAACATTTCGGGGTGAGGTCTTGGTACTTCCCGATAGTTCATCATATATTCTCTTGCGGTCCAACCTCCAATTAGTCCCACTATAAGAAACAATACGGTTAAGAAAGAACCGAAAACTAAACTTACTGCTAACATGGGTTTTACCTCGGAGAACTAAATTTTCTTCCTTATACTAAAGGAGAATTCAAAATTGACAGTTACTTCTCTCTTGAAGAAGCGAACCATTTTTTCAAATCTTATTTGAAACGATTTTGGTCTCTTCCTCCCTCCATTAAGTAGTAAATCCACTCCACGGTTGGAGCGGGTCTTGGTTTTATTTATGCTCAATTCAGAGAAGTTTTTGTTCTCTGAGGAATTTGATTGTTTCAACGCACCCTCCTATTTTATTATCATCAACCAGGATTTGAGGAAAAGTAGATCCCTCACCAAAAGTCAAATAAAAGTCTTCCCTACTATAATCTTGCCCCAAAGTTTTTACTGAGTGCTCAACGTTGATTCTACGCAAAACCTCCTTTACTTTAACGCAGTATGGACATCCTGCTTTAGAATAAATTACAAATTTCATCAATCAAAAAAGAATATGTGAAAAAGTCTAGAATCTTCCTTTGTCTGACCAAAGTATTCTGATGCTGCATGTATGTTTTGAGCATCAAATATGAAGAGTCTATTAAAAACATTACCAATAGAATCAACTAACTCAAATTTAGTCCTGTCAAAAAATCCGCCAGCATAAATTTGATCATTGAAATTATTATCACTTGTTCTTCGTGCCCCATTCTTATGAGCATACAAAGAAGTTCCTGTGCTGTATGGAGCATCAGGATTTAAGTATAGCATAGCTGCCCAAGTCTGTCCATCATTATGATAAACAATAGGATCTTGAGATGTGCAAAACTGAAATCTACCACACATGCCATGAGTTTCCCACTCACGTATTTTAATACCCATAATTCTTTCAAATGCTTCTTTAGTACCAGGAACAAAGAATTGTTGAATACTACGACTACCTTTAAAATATTGAATCTCAGGTTTAAATTCTTGTCGCAAAGCATAATCTCTTACAGCATATGGGTCAGCGTAAAAGTTATCAACAACCCAAACAGTCTTCTGTGGTTGTCTATTAATTGTGCTTACTGGAATATACTTCATACTGTTTGAAATGCGATTTGATGTAATTCCTTCCCACGATTACCAGAGTCGATGTAAAGACTATTGTTAACCAAGAAGTAACACTGTGGGAACGGAAGTTTACGTTGTGGATCTACAAGGCGTTCAGTTTGATGTCTCATACTTTCAAAATCACCAATATCTCTGTAACACTCTGCTAGTCCTACAATATGTTCATTTCTAATATTACAGAACGGTTCTGCCAACATATAACTTTCTAATGCTTTTTCAAAATCTCCCATTAATTTATACATCTCACCAATACAATATAAAGTATAGTATGCCATCTCATTTACACCACCAGTGTATCCCTTAGAGTCATAATCAATGGTGTGATTCATCCAAGACTTAAAGTAAAAGATTGCTCTTCTAGCATATTCCTTTTGTTGCTCATATCCCAAAGGAAATATTGGAGAATATGATGCATCAAAATAACTCTTGGCAACATACCAAAAGTGATATGTATCAGAGAGCAGTGTTCCCTCCCGAATATGTTGTTCCTCTAATTTTAGTGAGTCACTAATATATTTTGTGGGTGTAGCATAACTTTCACCATCCCAGGTTCCCATTTGACGGAGACCTCTTGGAAGATTGACACGCTGAAAATCCTCACCAATACCCTCAATATCACAGACGATGCATTCATGTGCAACATCATGTTTAAAGTGCCATGGTAGACGTGCGTTCCACATCCAGGCACGATAGTAAGTGCATCCAGGATTTTCTGCTGTAATATGAAATGACTGAATATTTGTATCATCAATTAATGACCAATCAAAGTCATCATCAACTTCAAGGTATTCATCACAGTCCATCTTAAGAATCCAATCACATCCATGATCATGATTCAAACAAGTTTGTAGAAGATGGTCCCGGTTCCAACCAAAACCAACCCAACCTTCTTCACACTGATAATAATGTCCAGGAATACCTTTCTCTTCAAAGAAATCCTTGACGATTTGATCTGTGCCGTCAGTAGATCCGTTATCCTGAACAACCCAGTAATCAATATATTCATAACACGATTCAAGCATTCTACGAATCACTTTGGATTCGTTCTTGAACATCGTGATCATTACAATTTTGGTTTTCCTTTCCATAATACTCTCTGTTGTATAAAGTCTAAAACTTCTTTATCATCACTCTGCTCTTCAGTTGGAGCGTAAAGTGCTCTTTGTCTGGGATCTGCTTTGACTGGTGGGTCAGTCATGTAGTAAACTGCCAGACTTTTTCTATACACTCCCTCGGGACAAGATAGAGGTTGAGGAAGACCGTGCCACGAATTTTGAGTGGTATCAAATAGTATAGCACGATTGAAAACATTATGAATAGTCTTCTCTCGTCTCAAAGGCAATTTCTTGTCTGGGTTGTGTGACCACAACTCAAGACCACCACCCCATTCACTTTTCCAATCTTCAGTAAGGTATACAATAAGATTTAGTTTCCTTTGAAGACCCGACTTTGGATGAATGGAATAATCTAAATGAATATTTAATTTACCGCCGCGGCCATGAATATGCCATCCACCACCATGAAGACCAATATCAGGATACAATTTTTGAATACCAGTCTTCTCTTTTAAGGTATTCAAAAACTCATGGGAGTTTAGAAAACAAAAAGTTTTATAAGTTTCTGAAGGAAAGTTCCACCAGTCGTTACTAGACTTTTTGTTTTCTAATGGATTCTTATATTGATACCAAAGATCACTATCATATCCAGGGAACTCTTCAGATAGTTTTCTCGCTTTGTCTATCGGAAAGAAGTTGTCAATAATAAGATGATCATAAGGAAAACTATCCATCAAATCCCCAAGACACCAGGGAAACGATAAGTATCATCTTTGATAGCAACTAAGTGAGCAGCAACACAAGGAATATATGGTGCCATCTCAAAAGTATCAAGACGATAAGTTTGGAATCTAATATCAGTGTTTCGGATAAAATCTGCTTTAGTTTTATTTGTGTAATACCAAAAACTATGCTCGTTCCAGAAACTGACGTGTGTAGGATCTTGCCATGCACCACGACCATCAGTAGAAGGAACTTCAATAAATGCCCATCCCCCATGAACCAGAACACGATGTATTTCTCTCATCGTTTTGATTGGATCCCTTAAGTGTTCAATCACATGACTGGCGTTAATAACACCAACACTATTGTCTGGTAGAGGAATACCTTCATTCAAATCACATGTGATGTCAGCACCTTCTTGATCAATAGTCATGTATCCGGCACGAGGATAGAGACCACCACCAATATCAACTTTCAACAATCCTTTCTTATCAGCATCGCGTTCAGCAAGTGTCTGAGACCACATGTGTCCAAGTCGTATGGTCTCTTCTTGAATTGATTGATTACGCTCCAACCAAGTGTTGTCCCCTGTGATGCGATACACATAGAGTGGTTTATTAACCAGGAACATTTCTGTAACCAGGTATGTGCGAATCATCAGTTCATGATCATCGCAGATATCTAAGTCAACATTGTGTCCACCAATGTCACGATAAATACTCGTTCTCCAAGACCTCACATGATCTGGAGCATACCAGATATAAGACAGAGAGTGACTAGTGGGTTGCCAGGACTGCATGATGTACCGGTCCTTATCCCGCCACTTCAGCATACGATAAGTCCATCCATGATCAGGATTGTAAGGAACAAACTCGTCAGTCATGTGATATGGAATCACATCAGTATAAACGAATCCAATTGTTTCATCCTGATATGCACTGTTCAGTTCTTCAAGGCATTCAGGCATCAAAAGATCATCAGAATCAACCTCTACCAGAACATCACCTTTACCTTTATGAAAAGCATGATGCTTGTGAAATCCTACACTGGTTGAAGGATCATCAGTACGATAAATTACAACACGATTATCATTACGAATTTCTTCCTCAAGGTCTTCTTCGTATAGAGCGTTGTTCAACCACAAGACCCACTCCCAGTTCTCATAAGTTTGAGCAACAATACTGTCGTAGAGTTCTTTGAGGTAGGGAGTCTTCTTGTGTGCTGGTGTAATAATACTAAACTTATAATCCATTCAAATCAAGATGATATATGGTTATTATATTCTATCAGTCAAGGAGTGTCAAGGATTTTCAAGTGTGTTTAATGATCACCGTAAAAAGCACATTGAATAATCGAACAATCACGGGCACTGGCGCTTCCGTTGGTGTCGATCGTAAAAATTTTGTTCACTGTTGTCGTAGGTGTGGACCTCTCTCCAACAACTACGACCTGCCCTCTGTGTCCTGCGTTTGTAGTATCTTCAGTGACTGAACCTGTCCTGCAGTAATTAACATTTGCAAATGCAGTTGAGAAATTTACAGAATAATAACCTGTTCCATTATCTGTAATACTTGAAACACCAAAATCGTCGAGAATAGCGACAGTGTTTCTTCCGTTAAAACTTACCCATGCTTTGGCAGTGTTTTCAGATGTCAAAGAGGTACAGGTAACTTTACCATCTGCCTGAACAGTAAAGTTATCTGTGCCACTTGATTGTGCTCTAAAACAAATAGAAGTGCCAGAACGGTTACTAATAACCTGGTCGGAAGAGGTAACAGTACGAACTGTTAAATCTCTAATGGTGGTATCACCGCTAGCAGTAAACTCAACGTTCTTTGATGTACCAGCCCATCCTTGAAAAACTGCTTCATTGCTGTTGGCAACTCTCTGAGCATAATAAATGCCGTGGTTACTCATCTGAGTGCCGGTGATGTTTGTAGCTGAAACATCAATCGCCCCAGCTGTAATCTCACCTGCAAATTCTGCGTCTCCATTATTTGTGAGTTGTATATTATTATTTCCAATATCACCCCCACCGCCAATAACAGTTGTTCCATCAGGATAAACAGCAAATCTGTGGTTACCACCACCATTACCAACGGTAAATGCTTCAGAACCAGAACTCTTACCGGTTGTTGAACTTCCTTTATATACTTGACATTTTCCTGTAGAAGTTATACTAAGTCTTTCTGTTGATGATGCACCATCAGCATTACCTGTATAGAACTCCATCACTCCACTGGAACCTCTTATCTCAAGATCATTTCCTCTAAGTTGGAATAGTGCTTTATATTCCCCACCATCATTGAGTTTTAATGTGGGAGTAGTAGCATCATAAATTTCAAATGTAGTTCCACCATCAGAAGTGGGACTAGATGTTCCCAATCCCATATCACCAGAACCAGTTATACGAAGTCTTTCCGTATCTGCAGTATTGAAAGCTAAATTATCGCCATCATGCTGATACATAATTCTACCAGCTCTTTTTTGACTATTATTAGACGTTCCATCTGCAAAGTGAATCATCGCAAATGGTGTAGAACCAGCACTTCTGATGGTTATTCCAGTGTTACCATCACTAGCAATAAGAACATTCTGTGCGTTAGTATCGTAATCAGTATTATTTGCAGCACCTATTCCAATCCGACCACTTGAATCTATACGAAGTCTTTCTGCATGATTTGTAGCAAATTTCATAAAATTGCTACTATGATCATATTGAACGTAACCTTCATATTCAGCATCACCAGATGTGCCGTCGGAGAAGAAAATCGTTCCAACATCATCATCACCGGAACGTAAAGTAATTCCACAATGTCCCGAGTCTGCAATT
>Ga0208157_1001294_pt1 | contig 11526 bp, 16 predicted proteins | sample 5_EtaG_FD_184077 | JGI IMG/M metagenome (GOLD analysis project Ga0208157, IMG submission 184077) | Marine viral communities from the Subarctic Pacific Ocean - 5_ETSP_OMZ_AT15132 metaG (SPAdes) (version 2) | ecosystem: Environmental > Aquatic > Marine > Oceanic | place: Pacific Ocean | collected...
ACATAGTTAGGAAAGGGAGACTCGATACCAGAACCTTGTCTCCAGTGCATCACAACTTTGTCACCAGCCTTAACGGTTGTAACTCCATCACCTACTTCTTCTACAATACCACAACCCTCATGACCCATGAGGTGAGGTAGAAACTTGCCGTTACCTTTGTGACCTTTGATCTCATGGAGTTGTGCTCCACATAAACCACTTACCAATACCTTAACCAGAACCTGACCAAACTTGAGATCAGTAAGTTCAACTTCTCTAATACCAAGTGGTGCGTTCAGTTCCTCAAGAACTACGGCTTTCATTCCTTTTCCTCAATACGACTTCATTCATGTAGTTGCTGTCACGTTTGATCAGGTTGATAACCTGACCTGCAACATCTTCTCTTGACATCATGGTGTCAAAACCAGGGCGGTCTTCTGTCATCCTCGTTTGAATGCCACCAGGATGAACGTCAATGATCTCAACACCTGTACCGATAGCTTCCATCTGAAGTGCCTTTGAGAAACCCTTCAGTGCAAACTTGGTGGCACAGTATATAGTTTCATTACCAGAAGGTTGTTGATATGCGAGAGAGTTGATATTGATAATCAATCCTTTCTTCATAGACTTGAACCTCTTATAGACTCTCTTCATAATCAAGATCTGAGATGTGACGTTCACATCAATCATCCTGACAATAGAAGCGTCACTCATATCTTGTAGAGGTCCACCATAGTACATACCTGCGTTGTTGATGAACGTATCAATATTATTCACCTGCAGGAAAGAGTTGAACCTATCAGCAAAGTCCCAATCAGAGATCTCACCAATAAGTTTCTTGCTATCCGTACAAGGAATACCTCTACGATAATGTGGGAAAACCTTGTGGCCTTGATACTCGGCCTCGTTAACTAGGGCCTCTCCTAGACCACTACTACAACCGGTAATTGCAATCCTTTTCATTCGGTCACCAGGTACTCAACGTAATCAAAGTAAAATATCCCAAGGTCTTGGGTCCTGCTACTATTGTACACGCTAGGACTGGTAATTGTCAAGATTCTCAAATCAGGGTTGAACCTCTGAACTGCCGCCGCTAGAGCCATACTACCACTGTAGAAACAACAGATACCATATACAGAGTTCATCAGGTCACAATAGTGGTAGATAGACTCTACATCTATGGTCTCGTCAACCTTTGGTTCATACTTAGAAGAGTCCACATCTTGTGTGAATCTGACACCAACAAACCTCTTGTTAGGGTTGTTCTTTCTGACTTCTTGATAGGTCTTCTCAACCTTCTCTAGGTTGTACCCGTAGCCAGTATCAGCGTGATTGATAGTGACACTAGAAAGATCGACAAGTATAGTGTCGGATAGACCGTCAATGTGTGATGGCTCATAATAGATCTTAGGACGAATGTTTGTGGGTTCTAAACCATGAAGATATTCCCAGTTACTTATCCAGTTTCCTGTATGGTTTTTGACTTCAATACTCTCCAGGTCACCGGCAGTTCTCTCTCCTTCCATGACACCTTTGATGTAAGGGTTCTTACCCCACACGAGGTCATAGATTTCTTTGTTTCTAAAGTTACTACCATCTGCCAGGTAGGTCTCTCTACCCTGTTGTTTGTAGAACTCTTCAGGCAGCGTAGAAAACTGGAGGGAATCCCCCAGTCCTCCGAAATATGCCCCTAGTATTACTGGTTCCATTAAGCCTTTCCTTGACGAGAATCAATATCTGCTGGGGAACTATAGATGGCCTCAAGACTGTAGTCATAGTCAGGGAGTTTATCCACGAGATCATCTCTCACAAAAAATGCATTACCTGTGTGAATAACACACTTGTATCCAATCTTCTCACCTAGTTCTGCCACAGACTTCAAGGAACAACCAGCATCACGACTGATGAAGTCTCTGTCTGGTGTGTAACCACTACTGGTCTCTACGATGACAACCTTAGGACGATACTTCTTGATACTACCGAACACATAGTAGTCAAAGGAGTCAATGTCAATCGACATCAAAGCAAAGTTGTCGTCAGTCAACTTCACCATACTACGGTCAAGGATATTATCAATACTGTAGTCACCTTCTTCCTGTACCATGGTATTGATACAGTGACAATTGAAGGGTTTTGTATTCGTTAATAGATCATTAAACCTTGATTTGTCACTCTCAATTAGAATGGCCTCGTACCCTCTCATCCAGAAGTGTGCCGTATTACTGTCATCTAGACCATCCCATGCACCAAACTCACAGACCACAGATCCCTGAGCTGTGATACCCAGGTCAGTGAAGATCTTTTGTGTAATACCATCCTCTCCGTTGGCAGAGAAAAAGTTTTGAGCAAAATCAAAATAACTCATTGTAGAATCAGTTTCTTAGAAGGCTTTACAATTCCAGCACCATAGACTTGATCATACTTGTCTCTGATGGTTGGGTCAACCTCCGCCACATAAACAATATGGGTACGAGAGATGGTCAGGTCAGGATTATCCTTATCAATGGCCATAGCCCAGGGTGCAAAACCCATTTGGTTCGCTTGTGGAATAACCACCAGACCATTTCTCACTGTCACTTCAGCTGCATTCTCCTCAACAACCTCTGCGATTACTTCTTCACCAGTTACAATTCGTAGAAGTTTTACTTCCATCATAGTCTCCAAATAATTTGATAATCATCTAACAGGAGTTCTGCATCAATGTCTTTCATGAACTCCTTGACAAACCCTGCCTTACCACCCTGTGCAATCTTGGTGAACCATTCAAACTCAGGAGTGTTGGCATTGTCGTCAACCATAATTATACTCCCTTTTCTCAGGTTTTTCATCACTGCTGTCAGTTCTTTCAGGTGATGTTTTTGAGAGGGGATGGGATTATCTGGTTCAAAGTCATAGGAATCCAGATACAACAGGTCAATTTTTTTCTTTGTGGGGATATTCCATAGGAACTCCACACTGTCACTACAATATACAGTGGTTCTATCAGACACCATCTTCTGTGCGTGTCTCACATTGTCAGGATTGATATCGACTGACACCACCTCACCATCATAGTAGTTGATAAAGTCATCAAAGATGTATGTACTAGCTCCATCATCACCCAGAGCCAGTTGACCATGGTCTGCCCTCATACATCCTGTCTCTACGATGAAGAAGTCCTTATCTTTCTTCTGATCAAGTAGTTCAAAGACCATGGAGAGTGATGTTGCTCTATCTCTGACAGGACTTTTAGGTCCTGCTGGTTGCAACATCTTTGCGAAAAACTTACTACTGAACCTCTTAGTGTATGTCATTCTGGTAACTCCCTGTCTTCTACGATTCTGTACTCATCATAGTGTTTTTTATATCTCTTATGAAAGAGTTTACTGTTCTTGTGATGTGACTTTGCGTTCACAGGATTGGCTTCACTAAACCCTTCACAGTCCTTACGACTGGCACCCCATGATGGTTCACTCTCAAACCCAATCCAATAACAACCACAAACTTTACCCAATTTCTTTCTCATCCTGAACATCAGGTCATGATCATCAAGTTGTTGAGGTGCATATTCCTCATCAAAGTAACTCAACTTCCTCATGTCTGTCATGTTCACCATGAGAGGACCACGGTTGGCACTACCACGGACAGCAAATACATCACGAGACATTGTTCTTTCTTCTGCAATATCCACATTATCGAGGATATCACACCAACAATCATCCCTATCCTCTTTCTCTCCCAGGTGTTTGGAGTTGGGATTAAGGATAAGGTTGTGTGCTGTTCTAGCTGTAACAGCAAACACATCATCAAATGTCTCAAAGGGTTTGTGCATCCGTGTGTTCCAACCCTTCTCAGTGATCACTTGATCATCCTGAACAATGGTGGCGTACTTACCCTGAGCCATTCTCAGTCCAACATTATTGGCCTTGTTCTCGTAGATGTCAGGCGTATTGATGACTGTTTTTCCCTCAATATCAGACTCTGTGAGGTAATCAACGATGACTTGTTGTGAATTATCAGTACAACCATCCACAATCACAATCAATTCGTAGTCACCTTCTGTGTTATCTTCAATACCTTTTAACACTCTAGGGATGATATGTTCCTGGTTGTGAACTGTGAGGATAATACTATCCGTTGGTTCGGGTTTCAAGTAGTCAACATCGGGTTCCAGATCTTGAAGGAACTTGTCAATTGGTCTGTAGATAGGGGCAGCACCCTTCTTGTATCTCTCATACCAGTAATCAGCATTACACTCAATATATTGACGAATTTCACTACCAATTACGGAGAGTCCATCACGTAGAGCCAGGTTAGTAAGAATACTTTGATCGTGACGAACTTCTTGGAATCCATCCAACTCTTGTTTATTAGAGAATCCAGTAACTTCTCCATTAGTCCTCTCATCTAAACACCATTTGAGCCACTCTTCAAGGATTGCCTTAGCTTCATCACACACTCTCCAGAATGTGAACCCTGCCTCTAATTGATTTGACTCCCAGTAGTCCTTCTCATCACACTCCATGAAGTGAAAACAATCTCTCTTGGTGAGTTCACCTTGGATAGAGTTACCAATAGGTAGAATACACGGGTCATCATCCCACACAGCATCCACATGTTTAAAGATGTCAGGGTGGAAGATATCAAGAGAATCAAGTGCTAGGATCTTATCACCTTCCTCCAACTTCTCCATAGTTTTCAGGATGAAATATGGTTTCCAAGCGAAATGACCATAGTTGTTCTTCTTTGAGAACCACTTCTTGTTGTCCTTGTACAGGTCAGAACTGTGTAAGTCCTCCTCACCATACGCAAAGTGATTCAGGTTGACCTTCTGTGATAGTTTGTGGAGGAAAGACTGTCCTCTACGATACTTGTTCTCACCAAATGATACTGTAGTCAGGTTCCAAGTCATTATGATTCAGTCAAAATTTTCCAATGTTCGGGATACAAGTCCCTAGTAGATTTATGTGCGTTATTGGGACCGAACCAAGTGCCAGGTGCAACAACCTTACCCTTATCAGCCAGATATGCACCCCACCACGAGAATGTGGAGTTAGAGATGATGAAATCACTACACTGTGTCATCATGTATAGGTCATGATAAGGACCATTGCCCTCAGACACAATGAATCTATCACTCTCAAAGAGTGGATTCTCCAATACCCACTTCGGATCATCAGTGAAGATGATCACCTGACGATCTTCATCAAACTCTTTTAACGCAGCCTCATAATATCGATCACTGAGATTGTGGTGATTACCACTGTTGATGAGATAATCACCCCTACGAATATGAAGACCAACTGGGGATGTAAACTGTTCCACAATGGGGGAACATTCTTCTTTAACCTCTTCATGGAAAGTGAACTCCTTCTTGATCCTATCTTTGATATGATCAAAATACTTGTAAGTTTGAAAGAATCCTACCAGACAATGGTCATGTTGTGAATCTAATGTAAAGATCTCTTCATCAAAGGTGAAATCAGTCTCTTGATAATTCTTGTCAGTGACGATAAACCCAGTCTTTTCAGGTTTGATCTTGAATGCATCAAACAATTCAATACGAAGATTATTACCTAGGTTGTCAACCAATACTTCGTGATGATGTGGAATACAGGCTTCTGCTCCAACCTTTTCTGCCACACCCAGAACGGTGGCATACTGAAACATTTGATTACCAAGTTGTCCTAGTTTACCTAGGTAATTGAATCCGATCATTTGTACTTTTTGAGATACTTCTGTTCTTTGTAATATTGTCTAAGCTCCTCTTCGTTCAGTGATTTTAGGAACTCCCACAGAGCAAAGTTGTTCTGCATGTGAGGATTATTCAACCAGGAGTTCTGTGTTCTTGCATGTTCAAGGTGATACACCCAGTTTTCAATCCTTCCTACATTATAACCTAGTGTAGTGAACCGATGTAATCTTTCTTTATCCTCAGGAGAGTATGCCTTGAAGTTTTCGTTCTCCATACCACCTTCAACCCATGCACTTCTACGGAAGAACTGAACATGGCCACTCTCTGCGTTGTCGATCTCTACTTTCTTCTCTAGATGTGAGAACTTACAATCGTTAGATAGAAACTTAGATACCATTTCATCAGTGGCATAGACTTTCTTTTGCCAAGGTCCCTGACCGTAAGGGTAGATAACATCATAGCCTTCCTCCAGAATAAACTTCTGAGCCTCAGTGTATGTATTAGTTGGGAGGAGAACATCACAGTCGTAGTTTACTACTACTTCTGTCTCACACATATCCAACATCTCATTGATGTACCTCATACGATAGAAGGTATCATCCAGTGGATCTTTCTCCTCAAAGATATGTGTGAGATTTTCGATAGCATCTTCCACATACTCAGAGATCTGAGGAAGACACTGTTGTTGAAATACAGACTGACTATCCACCTCTTTGATAATCACCTTAGTGTCAAAATTCTCTAGGAGAAAACACGTTGTGGTAATTACATTTCTCATCCTATCTGCAGATTCGATGCAGATAGGAACGATAAAGGTGGTGTTCTTAAGGTCTCTTTTCATATCAATTTTCGATAACAGTCCAGTCTTCGGGGTAGAGGTCACGACAATCATTGACTGCCTCTAGGATAGGTCCATACCAGTGTTCAGGACAGATTACAGGGTTAGTTCTACCCTTCTGTAACCAGGCTCCCCACCATCCCAGAGAAGATGAGGAAAGGATTGCTCCATTACACAGAGACATCAGACAGAGGTCGGTATAAGGAACCTTAGAACGTCTGTGTGACCCGTCCCCTTCAAGACAGAGGTGATCATACTCAGGTACATCCGTGTTAATCAGGAACCTATCGTCACTGAAGAACTCTTGTTCAGAACACCACTGAGGATCATCAGAACATACCAATACATAGGCGTCATCATCAAAGTGTTCCAATGCCCTCTTGTAATAATCAAAGGTCATCATCCTGTAGTAGTCTTCACGACCCACATTATCACCACGACGAACATGAAGATACAGGATGTTCTCAAAGTTGGAGATGAACTCATTACATGGTTGTAGAATCTCATCCTTAAACGAGAAGTCCTCACGGATCTCATCTTCAATATGTTTGAAATACTTCTCAGTTTGAAGAAACCCATCAAGGTTTGCACCATCAGGGAAGTTATTGAACATGTCCTCATCAAAGTTGTAACACTTCTCTGTGATGTTCCTGGTCCTAGGATTGGTGTCCTTGATTGCACCATAAGAGAACATAGATTGTGGTGAGACATTCTCATTCACAAACCCAATGTTCTTATCCTTCAGATGTGACAACTTGAATGGATGATGCATCCCATAATTGGCGTATGTCTGATGATCATCAGGAGGAATACACCAGTCATAACCATGATGTGCTGCGATTCCTCTCAGTCCAGCATACTGAAAGAGTTGATTTCCGAACCTACCGTTCGTTCCAAGGCGATCATATCCAATCATAGGTTCACAATGAAATAGTCTTCAGGGATGTTGAAGGTGTTATCTACGAATCTTACCATATCACCATAGGCCAAGTCAAGGTGATCCGATACCTGAGGTGTCACACGTCTATCATTTTGGATGTAGACCTTGTGACCTCTATCAAGTAGGTCAATAGCCAGACGATACTGTTGACTCTCTGTCAGAATATCAGTTCCCTTCTTGTAGGTGATGTATTCAAAGTAGAAAGGCTTTCTATCCTTGTTCATCGTATCCCAATAGTCTGCCACAATCTTGGCGTGTTCATTGTTGAACCCATCAGTGACAAGACCCAGGTTATATTCCAGTCCTACACTCTTTGCAAAGTGTGCAAAGGCTCTATTATCACGGGGAAGACAAGGACCACCATACCCGATACCCCAGTTCAGATACTTTGTACCGACACGACTATCAGTTCCTACTGCTGAGAGAACTGAACGGATCTCATCACCACATCCCGCCATGTTAAGAACATCACCCAACATGTTGGCGTAACTAATCTTGGTGGTGAGAAAACAATTGACTGCAATCTTAGTGATCTCTGCACTCTTTGTACTCATGGTACAGACAATCGCTCTTGTCGTCTGAATCTTCTTGTAGAGTTTCTCAATATCTTTGACAAGATCATAATCTTCATGATCAATACCAAGAAGAACCATGTCTGCTTGCTTCAAATCACTGACAATACTTCCTTGTGCAATGAACTCAGGGTTATAAAGCACCTTAATATTCCTAGGAAGTTGAGATCTAAACAGGTCACAGTCACCAGGATTGGTAGTACAACCAACTACAAAGTACTTTCTATCTGTAACTCCTTTGAAGTCTTCCACAACATTCCAAACTGCAGAGACATCATAAGATCCATCATCATTGGAGGGTGTTTGTACCAAAGTGTAGATTAGATCACACTCATCAATCACCTCTCTATTATTTGTAGTAGCTCTAAAATTCTTAGAGACACGAAGAAGATCCTCTACCTCTGGTTCGTTGGTAGTGATCTTCTTTTGGTTTAGATTATTCACATAATCTTCACGAATGTCCGATACAAGGACATCATACCCTGCTCTTTCACAGAGTAGAGCAAAGCAGATACCTAATCTGCCTGCCCCGATAACTCCAATTTTCATAGTTTGAATGTAGGAATAGGTTCCATCTTGTGTTTGTTCTGGGTGTTGAACTTATGATACTGCTTGATAGCAGTAAGTTGAATAGGATCAAGATCTTTACCAACCCATTGAGTTGCCTCAAGTGGTTTATCACAATGATCAAAGATCTTACTCTCCATTACCCACTCTAGATCCTGATAAGAGGCACCGAGTTGCTCCTCATCAGTTCTGCCATCATCCCATAACCCATCGGTAGGAGGTGCTGTTACGATCCTTGGATTAACTCCAAGGTGTGTTCCAAGTTCCCATACTTCAGATTTATAAAGATCAGCAATCGGTGCAATATCAACTCCACCGTCACCGTATTTAGTATAGAATCCTACACCATAATCTTCAACCTTATTACCTGTACCAACAACCAGACCACGATGCAGTCCAGCCACCTGATACAGAGTCACCATCCTGAGACGAGAACGAGTATTAGCCAAAGGAAGATCCTCTACACCCTCATCACCAAGTGCAGTTTTGAAAGATTCAAACACATTGGTGAGATCGTACTTCAAACCTCTCACATTCGGATAGTTCATCTTCAACCAATGAATATGTTCATCTGATAGGTTCTCTTGTTCTGGTTTCTGATGAATAGGCATACCCAGAACATACACTGGTGATCCAGTGTGTGCCGCCAGTGTTGATGCAACTGCAGAATCAATGCCTCCAGATACACCAACAACAAAACTATCCATCCCACTATCTTTACGATACTGTTCTAAGAAAGTAACAATTCGATCACAAAGGTTAGTGTAATCACTGATTCTGTTCATTAACTTGTTCCTCAATCCAAATGTATGTTTTACGAATTCCCTCTTCAAGAGTTTGTTCGTAGTCCCATCCTAACTTAGATCGAATCAGATCGTTGTTACTATTACGACCACGAACACCAAGAGGTGCATCAAGTTTATGTTTTCTTCGTACTACCTTACCAGATACTCGTCCAACTGTTTCAACCAGTTCGTTAATCTTGACCATTTCCTCTGATCCAATATTAACAGGACCAATAAAGGTACTATTCATCAGACGACGAGTGGCTTCAATACACTCATCAATGTAGAGGAATGAACGAGTTTGTTCACCGTCACCCCACACCTCAATGGTGCCACCAGTATCGGGGAGTTCGGCTACCTTCCGACACATTGCCGCTGGTGACTTCTCCCTTCCTCCAGTCCAGGTTCCTTCTGGTCCGAAGATGTTATGATATCTAGCAATACGAACAGGAATACTATAGTTACGATGATAAGCAAGGTAGAGACGCTCGGAGAAGAGTTTCTCCCATCCGTACTCTGAGTCTGGTGCTGCTGGGTATGCTGATTCTTCACTACAATCTGGGTTGTCAGGGTCAAGTTGATTGTGCTCTGGGTACATACATGCTGACCCAGAGTAGAAGATTTTAGTCTTGTTGTAACCTACCCTCTCATTAATCAACCTCTGTTCCTCAAGAACATTCAGGTTGATAGTAACAGAGTTGTGCATGATGTCTGCATCATTCTCACCTGTGAAAACGAAACCAGCACCACCCATATCAGCAGCAAACTGATAGATCTCATCAAAAGGTTCAATGAGTCTTTCTGGAACTGGATAGTAGAAATTACCAAGTTCTCCTTTGAACTCTAGAACTCTTTTAGTGAAACTTCTGTCTGACAAATCACCATGAACAAACTCATCAGCTTCTGTCTTTGAGAACTCAGGAGATTTAAGATCAACACCACGGACCCAATAGCCTTCAGACTTGAGTCTCTTCACCATGTGGGATCCAATGAACCCACCGGCACCAAGTACAAGTGCCTTCTTTCTATATTCTGCCATGATAAAGCTCAGTTGGTTATATTATATCAGAATTTCATTTTTCTTCCAAGTCTCTCAAGGAGATCATCCATTCTTGCGTCACAATGAGCACAATCATTACCACCACCGTGGCCATGACTCTTCAGACCTTCCTTGATAGAAGAGATCTCGGCTTCAATAGCTTTCAAACGTGCCTCAACTTCAACATCATACTTAGACATCGAAGCTCCACTTGCAGACTTTGCTGCCTTTCCCTCTGCCATGATAGAAAATATAACTGCAGTATATAGGCATAAAGAAGGAGGTCAAAGACCTCCTACTGGGTGCTCGGCTCGCCACCAGTTCTTATGGTAAAACTGGAAACCCGGATGAAAGATCCCGACCAGTGCGCTTTTAGAGTCTTCCCGAGACTTTGTCCTTGGTATAACAAGGAACTCCTTCAGGATCTAACCACTTTGTATACTCGAAGTCTTCCATGGCTAGAGACAATTGCATACCATTGTCACAGAGATACATGTCTCTATACTTTTTGGTATAGGAGTCTGCTTTTTGAATACGATAGTCTGGGAACCCATTGTCTAGGGTTCCACACTCAACATAACGGTATGGAAACCGTTCATTCAGAATCTTCATTGTACCTCAGAAGTCACAAGATCCTCATTGAGACAGTCAATAAGGATGTCATAGTCATCAAGTGGATCACCTGAGAATTCTACACCATCATTCTCATAATACTTACGAACTTTCTTGAAAAGTTTCGGGTTCTTAACATCAAGAAAGAAATCACCATTGGCCGCTCCACGAAGAGTGGAGATATCTTTTTTGAACTTGGAAGTGACAGTCATTAGTCGATTGAATTACCTTGTTATTATAAGTGATTTTGATTGTGATGATCAAGTGGTGTTACACCTGATCAACTGGCCTCATTGTTATTGATTCTATACTGAGTAAGGATCTCAAGATCCTCTCTTACCAGCACACAGGCCTGTCCCTCGCTGTTCACAACCCCCAGTGTTTCACCTCCTTCGACCCTAGTGATGAGCTCATCCCATCGATCCTGAAACTCTGAAACAGAAAATACTTCCATTATTATTCTGTAGTTGGTTTATTTATTCTACTTCACTTTACCATGTCAATCATTCTAATGACACCG
>Ga0208157_1001296_pt1 | contig 11500 bp, 16 predicted proteins | sample 5_EtaG_FD_184077 | JGI IMG/M metagenome (GOLD analysis project Ga0208157, IMG submission 184077) | Marine viral communities from the Subarctic Pacific Ocean - 5_ETSP_OMZ_AT15132 metaG (SPAdes) (version 2) | ecosystem: Environmental > Aquatic > Marine > Oceanic | place: Pacific Ocean | collected...
AGTGGGCTGATTCATTTTCTGATGATTCACCATCTATAAAAGAAAAAGAAACTTTTTGGTAAAAGTGCTTGACATTACCAAATATTTACAGTAGCTTTAAGTGTTAAATAAAGGAAATAAATAATGAACTTAGACGAAACAATATTTTACAAAGACCATAAGATTGCTATTCACGATTTAGGTGCTCATATCGTAGAACTTAACTTTAGTGAGTTTATGATTGACTATTCTTATGGTTACCAACCGATAACTCCTGATATGACTTGTGATGATTTTGCTGTTGTAACCAATACGATAGATGATGAGATACACATAGTGGAGATTTACAATCACGAAACAGGCGAGGTTTATTGGAACGATAAAACCGAATGGACAGCAAATGATGAAACTTTGGTTAATAGCCTTTTAATGTATGGAGATTTAAACTAATGGAATATAAAGAAATACTAGAACAACTTATCGAGATACAAGGTTTCATAGAAGAAGCAGATAACACCTTACCGGATTACTCTGCTAATACGGATACTAGAATATCTATTGATATTGCTAAGGAACTGATGTATGGTCTTCAAGATGAATTAGAAAAAGCTATACTAGATGGGGAGAAAGTTATATCCGGAGAAGAACTAGAAGAAGTTATGAATCACCCACCTGTAAGTTTGTTATAGTGTATTGTAAAGCTTGTACAACAGAGTTGGATTCATCACGAGTCCAACTCGGTTTATATACCTGTATCAATTGTTCCGATACACAGAAGTATTCAGCTCACATTGTATATCCTCACAAGACAGGTGCGATTGTTCAACCTGTCCAAGAGGAAACTAAAAGAAACATTCAGAGATTAGACCGTAGGTCTGCTAATGGTGGACGAGCTGCTAAAGGTATCTTCTCTGATAATAGTTGGGATAGGTGGTTAGAAAAATACTATGATAATATATATAACCCAAAACCAACGATAAAAATCTCTCACTCTAATAGTCCTAAACTCTCTCATATGAAAACAGAAACATTATACCAAACTATAGTAAAAGAATTTATTGAATGGGGTTATCAACAAGCAGTAGATAAAGTTAATAAATTTTACTCTGAAGATAAAATATCACTTGTACAAAAAGGTAAGATGATGGACAACTTATCTAAGCTACAAATGATGAACTCAAAAGAAAAAAAGGTTTTTAGAAAACTTGAAGACAATTCTTAATATACTTATTAATAAAGAAAGGGTAATAATATGAATATGAACAGATTGTGTTTTCTGTTAGGTGTATCTTTGACTTCACTATCCGTTGTTGGATATGTCAATTTAAATAAACCATCTAGCATAATAAATACCAAAACCGAAACCATTGTCCGTATGGTCAATGTGCCATTTACACCAAGTAATTACGAAACCCAAGCAAAAGAAATTAAATCTTCTTTGAATAAATCTAAACTTAAGCACATACTTATTTACATAGAAGCTCTTTGTTGGGAATATGGTGTGGAGTATGAAATGGTTAAAGCCGTTATACAAACTGAATCAGATTGGAATCATAAAGCTGTATCAAGTAGTGGTGCTTTAGGTTTAATGCAAATACTACCTAAAACAGCCATGTCTGAATTCCAAACACCCAAAGAAGACTTGTTTGATCCTTATGTAAATGTTACAGTTGGAATAAAGTATTTATCTAAACTTAATAAACATTTTGATGAATGTATTCCATCTACACTTACTGCGTATAGTCATGGTCCTACCGTAACAAAAAAATACTCAGACAATTATATAAAGACAAACTTTTATGTGAAACGAGTTTACAACAATATGTAATATGAATATAGCAACTATAGCTGGACATTTAGCATTTGGTCTTATTGCCTTTTCCTTTTTGGTAAAGGACATTTTATATCTACGACTCGTATCTATAGTTGCTAGTTTATTCTCTGTATTATATAACTTTTATATTCCAGCCGAACCTATGTGGATTGCTATCGGTTGGAACATTATCTTTATACTACTTAACTTATATCATGTGGCAGTTATCATATATGAAAAACGACCAGTTGATATGACAGATAAAGAAAAAGAATTATATGAAACTATGTTTAAGGGTTTAACACCTGTTGAGTTCTTAAAGATAACCAAAGTAGCAGAATGGAAAAAGTTTAATACACCATTACCTATCATAACCCAAGGTAAGTCAGTAAAAGATTTAATCCTTATCTATAACGGAACTGTTGATGTTCTTGTTAATGATAATAAAGTAGCAGAATTAAAAGATGGTCAGTTTGTAGGAGAGATGTCTTTCCTTACAGAGAAACCAGCAACAGCAACTTGTAAGGTAGAACATAATGCTGAATGTTTGGTCTGGCCTCAACAAGATTTTAAAGATTTATTAAAACGAAACCCATCGTTATATTTCACCATACAATCCTTATTAAGTGAACAAGTTTCTAATAATTTAGTTTCAAGTTCTCAAAAATAATGCTTGACTTAATGGTTTTAATTGTGTATATTACAGAGGAATATAAATAGGTTATAATCGTTCTCAAAGAATTGAATCTCATTTCAAGAGGTTCTATATGGGGCATAGTTCTTTCTTCCTTTCTTCTATGCCCCTAAACTTTAAATAATAATAACTAAAATATAAGTGATTTCATTAGTAAGTAAATATTTATGGATATATGGAAAAATCACAACATACAAACGAACAAATAATTAAAGTTATATCTTTTATACTTAGCAGATTAGATACCTTAGAAGTAGAACAATCAAGGCATAAAGAAATGTTTTTTAAGGTAAGAAAAAATCTAACAGATGCTAATGATTTAATTAATCAAATATTAGATGTATTAGAAGTAGAGAATCCAGAGTTGTTTGAAAAAACTGTACAAAATTTTAAAGATGGTTATATGAAAGATTTAATTAAAACATTAGATGACCATATAGACGATTTGGAAGATTTTGATAACGACCAGATACTTGAACTATTAACTAATATCGTAGGAGATGCTTAATGATTAACAACGAAATTATCCTTTTCTTAGAGGATTTAAAGAGTTTGTTATTAGAAACAGAACTTAGTGAAGAACAAAATGAAGTACTTATAGAAGCCATAGATTTGATAGATGAAAAAATAATAGAATTAGAGTCTTAATTGTTACATTACATAATAACCGTTACACTTGGAATAATAGCTACCTTTTTAGGATTGGTAGCTTTCTATGCATTACGCCGTATCAACGACTACGAAAACATAATATTAAATATAAATAATACAGTAGAATCAATAAAACTTCAACTTAAAAAAATAGATGACCGAGGGACTTTCGAGTCCGATGATGAAGTCGGTTTTTTCTTTACAGAGATAAAGCGACTTGGTAATGAATTAAATAGTTTATTTGAAACAGAGGTTGAAGATGCCCCCATTAAAGAAAAAAAGAAAGAAAAAAAGTAAAATATATTTTGGTACACCAGTTCATGATGCTATCGTAAGATATAATCATTGTGAAAGACCATCAGAAAGAAACAAAATTTATACTGAAGAAATTCATAAAGCTTTTCTTAAACTTGCTGAAAACATAATTAATACATTTAAGTTTAGTTATTTTAGTTATGGGTTTAGAGATTTACAAGAAGAGGTCGTATCCAATCTTGTAATCAATATGCACAAGTTTGATGAAACTAAAGGTAGTAAAGCCTTTAGTTACTTTTCTGTAGTAGCAAAGAATTATCTTATATTAAATAATAATGCTAACTATAAAAAAGTAAAAATTCACGATGATGTTGATACTCTTTATACACAAGGTGTTGATGACGAAGTGATAGAAAAAAGTCCATCTTCGGATATATTTAAAAAGACTATGGAATATTTTGAAGAAAATATAGAAAGACTTTTTCCGAAACCAGCCGATAGAGATATTGCTGAATCTATATTATACCTATGTAAGAATAAAGATAATATCGATAACTTTAATAAGAAAGCAATATACATTATGATTAGAGAAATGACAGATGTTAAGACATCTAAAATTACTCAAGTCACTAATACATTTCGTAAGATTTATCCTAGAATCCAAGAAGAAGTTCTTAGCCGTGGTCATATAGACAACCTAAGATATACAGGTTCTTTAGTGTAATTCTAAACCCGTACTATATTTATATGTATGGAAAACGATTATAAAATATTCGGTGATAAAAACTTTTCAGATTTATCTGAGGAGATATACGAGAACACTAAGTTAAAGAAAACTCAGATTGACTTATTGATTCAGGAAGTTCATGGCTATATCCAAGGTATAGAGGACATAGCTGTTGTAGGTCCTATAATCAAAGAGTTAATGGATGTGGGTATTCGTAATGATGATAACCTTGTTAAACTAGCTACTATATATCAACGCATTATGTCCAAGCAAACTATCGATGATGGTAGTGCTGCTTTACTTTCTGAAGAAGAAAAAGAACAACTAATGGCAACTCTCGAAGATGTAACAACTGATTTACAAAAGAAAAAAGATGAAATTGTCGATATGTCTGATATAAGAAGTAAGTATGGAAAGACATAATGGCTAATAGATTTTTTGATGATGTAGTTAGTACATCCATAGAATTTAATTTAGGTTTTGTAAATAAAGTTTTTATTAATAATAATGATAAAGACAGACAAGACGAGGAGCAAACTTCATCTCAAATAATAGAAATAAAATCTCTTAATGGAACTCTACCCATTGTACAAAAAAAAATAAAAGCTAGACCATTATTTAGAGGTATAAGTGATTCTATAACTAGAGGTGATTTAGTATTATTTTCATTGATAGCAAAAAAATTTTATTATATAGGTCCTTTAAATACATTTAATGAACCTAATAAATCCAATTCTAATTTTTATTCTTTACAACTAGAAGATGAAAATTCTAATTTAAAAGATAATATAGACCCGTCTTCTGGTTATGGAAGTGAATATCACTCTAATATCTTAATTACTAAGTTACAAAAAGGTAAAAACAAAGAAATGGATTTATTATCCGATTTTGGTTACAATACATCAAAACATTCTGATTTATTAATAGAAGGTAGACATGGTAATGGTATTAGAGTGGGATCTAAAGCTGTTTTTCCTATACTAAATATAAGTAATAACAATCCATATGCCGAAGAATCACTAGTTAACGGTTCTCTTATATCTTTATTATCTAATGGATCAATTAGACAAAACTTTAATCTTTCTACAAATTTTTTATTGTCAGTAGATATATTTGATGATGCTAGTAATTATGTATTGAATAAAGGTAATGATGATGATGAAGGAATATTTAATTATAACTTTGGTGAGTTAGATAATGCAAATCCATCAGATCAAATTCTTATCACTTCTGATAAGATAACATTTGATGCTAGAAGCAACCAAGGAGATTTTACTGTATCATCAAATAGAAATATAAATTTTGGAGCTAAAAAGAATTTCACATTAAACAATTCAGGTTATTCAGTTATTAATTCTGGTAATATTTATTTAGGAGAACCAGCAAAAAGTAAGAAGGAGCCTGTAGTATTAGGTGATGAGTTAAGAAAGATGTTAGAAGATATAACAAAGATATTAAAAAATGCTCATGCTCTTGTACAAGGAGTTCCTGTGCCACTTACTGATGCTTTAGGAGCTTCATTGGATGCGAGTAAGAGTGTGGCACTTGAAAGTCCTACACTTACTTTAACTGAGATAGTAGAACAATTAAAAGCAAGAACTGAAACTGAAGATGATAATCAAAATATAAATTATGCCAAAGATGGTCCTAATTTTCTGAGTCATCATCATTACATAGAACAAAACAACAGGAGTAATAATGAAGGTTAATATATTTAAGAAATTAATAAGAGAAGTTATAAGAGAAGAGTTAGATTATAAATTTTCTGTACTGGAGAAAAAGATAGATGAAGCGCTAGTTAGTAGTAAAACTAATAGTATAGTTGAAGATAGAGCGCCACAACCTACCGCATCTACTACTGGTAATAATCCAGTATCTAACACGAGAGTTCCAATGACTAAGGATTCTATTTTAAATGACATCTTAAAAGAAACTGCTCATTCAGGCGAATGGAAAAATATAAATAAAGAAGCAGAAGTAAAATCTGTAACCGAAGATACTGCTGGTTTACCTGACCATCTAGCTAATGCTCTTAATAAAGATTATTCAGGTGTAATGAAGAAAGTAGAAGAAAAGGAAAAGTTTAGAAATGGGGCTTAAATCCGACATATATGCTGCCTTTGAAAAAAACTTAGGTAAAGATTTTGTAGATTCTACTGCGGATGGTAAAAAGAAAGTAGATGATTTAGCAGAAGACCTAAGAAATGCTATAATAGATTTTATTGTTAAACAAGATTTTAATATTACTGAAATGGAAGCACCATATAATATCTTACCTGGTAAGGTTGCTGTAGCTACTGCTGGAAGTCCAGCTGCTCAGAGTGGTGCTAATACAGCACCAGTAATTGGTGTTGTTCAAATAAGTGAGACATCAAATAAGGTTGGATTACCCACGGTAAACACTAATGTCAGAAAATCAAAAGTAAAATTAATAAGTGTTAAGGAAGCATAATGCCAATACTAGATAGAAGAAAAGATAGATTTGTAGAAGACCAAGATAGTAGAGTATCAGTTGGAATAGACTTTCCATTTGCTAGGGTTGCTGGTGGAGATGGATATTTTGCAACAACTAAAACTACTATTGAGGCTGTAAAAACTAACATACAACTTTTATTGCAAACCAATCAAGGTGAAAGATTATTTCAACCTGGTTTGGGTATGAATCTAAAACAACTTTTATTTGAACAGATGACCGAAGACCTTTCAATTCAAATTGAAAATGATATTGTAGATGTTTTTCAGAGATGGTTACCATTTGTTGATTTAAGAAACATTGAAGTCAACCGAAGAGATGACATAAATCAGGTGACTATAAACATAGAATTTAATATAAATAGAACACCTAACGCTACGGAAAGTGTTCAAGTTACATTTGATGGTGTAGGTGATGAAACCTCATCAGCAACAGGCGATGGAGCTTACTAATGGCATATACCGATAAACAAAAACTAATAAAAACAAATGTAAATTACACAAGTAAAGATTTTAGTACAATTAAAGCTGACTTGATTGAATATACTAAAGCTTACTTTCCTGATACATATAAAGATTTTAACGAAACATCACCTGGTATGATGTTAATAGAATTATCAAGTTATGTTGGTGATGTTCTTTCTTATTATATCGATTACAATTATAAAGAAAACTTAATAGCAACTGCAACCGAGAAAAGAAATGTAAGAAGACTATCGGAGTTCTTAGGGTATAAAGTTCCCAACAAAACTCCATCGGTTGTTAAGTTAAAAGTTACTACCACTATAGATGCAAAAGCAGATGGGACACCTGATTATGGGCAAGCACCATCTTCGATAGATAGTGGATTACAAATTGCGTCAAGTGTAGATTCACAAATACTTTTTGAAACAACTGGTGAAATAGATTTTACATCAAGTGGCTCAGGTGATCCTGTTATAAGTGCACCAACATTAGATAGTAATGGAGAAGCGGAATCTTATACCCTAACACGATATGTAAGAGCTGTTTCGGGTCAAACCAAAACAAAATCATTTACTATAACAAACCCAACTAAATTTTTAGAATTAGATTTAGGTGAAGATGATATAGTTGAAGTATTAAATTGTATTGATTCATCAGCACTTACATGGTATGAGGTTGATTACTTAGCACAAGAAAAAGTTTTAAATCAAACTCATTATAGTGATGATGCTACTAGAGATAGTGCTTATGACCAAGGTGATGCTACTGATAGTTTATCTACTATACCTGTTCCTTATGTTGCTGAATATATAAAAACAAACAAAAAATTTATATCAAAGTTTGATGAGGATACACAAACGTATAAGGTTTGTTTTGGAAATGGATTATTTAGATTTAGTAATTCCGGTTCAAATGTAGATTCGGTAGAACAAGCTGGTGTAACAATAAATGGAAACAATCTTGCTGATATACCTGGTGCTATAGGTTCTACAATTGGAAATAATTTAAACTTAGGTGAAACTCCAGCAAATACTATAATGACTTTTACTTATAGAGTAGGTGGTGGTGCTACATCAAATGTTCAAGCTGGAGAACTTACCAATATAAATAATGCTCCTGATGGTGTTACTATATCCGTTACAAATGATGAGCCTAGTGTCGGTGGGACAGATGGTCAAACTGTTGATGAGATTAAAAATAATGCTAGTGCCTTTTTTGCTACTCAACTTCGTTGTGTAACCAAAGAAGATTATACAGCAAGAATACAAAGTATTCCAACAAAGTTTGGTAGTATTGCTAAATCATTTGTAGAAAGATTAGATGGTGGAACTCTTTTAGTATCTACTCTTTCTTACAATCAAAATAAACAATTAGTACAAACACCTCAACTTATTTTACAAAATATAGCTACTTACCTTAATCAATTTAGAATGATTAATGATATTGTTGATTTTGGATTTACTTTAAATGATAATCTATTTTCCGGCTACATAATAAACTTTGGTGTTAATTTTAAAGTAAATGTTGATAGAAGATTCAATCCAACGGAAGTTAAATTAAATGTAATTCAAACTATCAAAGACTTTTTTAAAGTAGAGAAAATGCAGTTTAGACAATCAATTAATATAAATGATTTACAATATAATATATTAGGTTTAGATGGTGTAATTGGAATAAAAGAATTAATATTATTTCAAGATGGGAACGATGAATATGCTAGTGGTAGGAAATTATACTATTATAAAGGAGATGGTGAGGTTATAGGAGATGATAATAATTATGGATTTCAATTTAATTTTAACGAAGCTCTTCAAGATGGTATCTATAGACCATCTATATCACCTGCAGTATTTGAATTAAAAAATCCAAATCAAGACATTTATGGGAAGGTAATATAATGCATAGATATTTTTTTACAACCAAAGATACTTTTATCAATAGTGGTTCAAACTCAATTACAGGCGAAGACTTTAAGGATAAGAACACAGGACAAGATGAGATACTTGAATTAAAAAAAGTATTTTTTGATAGAACATTTTCTTATCAAACAAGAGTTCTTCTTCAGTTTGATACCGATGAAATAGAAAGCTATATTAGCTCATCTGTTTTACCAAATGACTATAAGTTAAATCTTAGACTTTACGAGACAGAAGGAACAAGTGGATTAAGCGAAGAATATACAATTGCTGCTTATCCCCTAAGTCAAGAATGGGATGAGGGTGTTGGTAAAGAATTAGATGTTCCAAAAACAACTGATGGTTGTAGTTGGTTGTATAGAAAAAACAAAAACAATTCGGAGATAAGTTGGACAACTCCTGGTGGAACTTATATTGCTGGTGATGAAGTATCCCAATCCTTTTCAGTAGAATCTCCTGACCTTAACATGGACATTACAACCCTCGTTAATAAATGGTTTGGTGGTGTAAATACTAACTATGGTATGTTAGTAAGACTATCCGGTAGTAGAGAAACATCAAGTGGTAGCTTTGAAAACCTTAAATTTTTCTCAAGACAAACCAACACTATATACTCTCCTAAGATAGAATTAAAGTGGGATGACCATTTACCAGCAACTGGTTCTAACACAGGTAGCTTGACCACCTTGGATGTTTCTGGCAATAGTGAGAACTACCTATACCCTATACACTTACGAGAAGCGTATAAAGAAAACGAAACCATAAAATTTAGATTTGGTGCTCGTAAAAGATACATACAAAAATCATTTACAACATCGGTTCAAACCGTTAGTGGTAGTTTTATACCACATGGTAAAGGTGCTTACTCTATCATAGATATGGCAACAAATGAGTCTGTTGTTCCATTTAGTGCTTACACAACTATGAGTTGTGATACAACTTCTAATTATTTCAAACAAGATTTAGATTCATTTGAACCTAATCGTGCTTATAAGATTTTAATAAAAGTTAATCACGATGACGGTCAAGAAATAATATATGATAATGATTTTGAATTTATACTAAGGACTTAATCATGGCTTACGGAACTACTGGTAGTGATGACACAACTCAAGAAGAATTGACATTAAATCCTATTATACAAGTTGGTCTAAATGCTACAGCAGATGATAATTTTTACTTTGTAGAAAATCCTGAAGAACAATATATAGGTCTTTATCATATACATCAAGATGGTAAAATTATGATAGGTGCTGGTGAGTTAGGAATAACTCATGAAATGATTCCTAGTGAAATAATATTTCAAAAAATTACTTATGCGGCTATACAAGAAACTCGTGAAGCAGTAAGTGATATTTTTTATAAGCTATGGTTTGAATCTAATACCCTAACTGATGAACAACTTCTTTCTCTTCAAACAACTATCCGTGATGGAATAAAACAATCAGGTCGTACAGAAGATGAGCCTCTTGTATTTTATAAAAAAGATAGAAATACATTAGAAAATAGAAAAGATATAGAAGGTGATATTTTTGAACAACTATGTCAGTATATTTTTGATAACAGTATTACTGAATTAGAAGGTAAGTTTTCTATTATACAAGTAGAATTACCAGCAGAAGGTACGCCTCCACAATCAACTATTCAATATAAAATAAAGTTTATAGATGGGGCTAATGTATATGAAATAAATGTTGCTAAGAAAATAGGAAATGAATTTACAGATATTTTAAACCTAAGTCAATTAACAAAAACAAAAACAGGTTCTAAAATAGATCCTGAAAAAGCTAAAGAGATATTAGATACTAATATCTTTGAGCTTCTACCACCCCAACCAAATCGTCAAGAACAGATAAATAATTTTTTTACTGAATTTGATAACTTAATAGGTCCAACTCCTGTTTTTACAGATGTGGATGGTGACGGTGTTGGTGAACAACCTGAAAATTTTCAAGATGATGAAGAGAGCCGTGTTAGTCATGAAAATCAAATAGATGCTTTTATAACTAGGTTAGATGAACAGGCAAATGAAGATAACAATAATAAAACTCTTCAATCAATGCGAAATAAACTTAATAGTTATCTTGGTGATATTGACAATGTAAATGATGTTTTAAATGATTTAAGACCTGAGTATGAAAATGTATCAAATGGATTTCTTAAAATACGAAAACCAAATCAAGCAATTATATTAAAATCACCAACAAATGATGAATTAGAATTTCAAAAAGAAGACTCTTATTTAACTGATGGTTTTACAATAACAATGTGGGTAAGATTTATAAGTAAAACATCTGAAGGAACTCTTTTTAATTTTGGTAATCCATTAGAAACTAATGGAAAGGGGTTTAGATTAGAAACAAGAACAAGTGTTGATAGTAATGGAAATTACAGAAGGTGGATTAGATTGGTAGTAAGGGATGATTTAGTTAGAGACAACCACTTTGGTGATGATAATGTAAATAGACGACCAGCTAGTTTATCAAGCCCTTTAAATTTTTATGCTGAAAGAAATTTTCATAAACTTT
>Ga0208157_1001301_pt1 | contig 11484 bp, 4 predicted proteins | sample 5_EtaG_FD_184077 | JGI IMG/M metagenome (GOLD analysis project Ga0208157, IMG submission 184077) | Marine viral communities from the Subarctic Pacific Ocean - 5_ETSP_OMZ_AT15132 metaG (SPAdes) (version 2) | ecosystem: Environmental > Aquatic > Marine > Oceanic | place: Pacific Ocean | collected...
TAAAACAGTAGCAATGTCTTCTGCTGTTGAAACTGTTCGACCTCCAGAAGTATTTATTGACTTAAGAGCACAAGCTTATGCTAGGCAATATGCCGTCAATCTATATGACAACACAACCACTACAGCTGTTTCTACAGCTACAAGAATTAGTGTTGACCTAGTTAAATCAAGTAATAACTATTGTAATTCTGATGGAAGTTTACCAGCTAGAAACAGTAGGATTTCTCAATCAACTAGATGTGATGATAGTGCTGGAGATGGTAGAGATGCTTATGCTCCAAATGTTGGGACGAGAATATTTAACATAACTGATGGAGCAAGCGTCACAGATGATGCTGTTTCAGGAAGTCATACATATACTATTGATGTTAAAGCTGCTAATAATTCTTCTGTTAATAGAGGTAAGAAACTTTATTTCCGAATAAGAACTATTGGTCAGTCAGTACCATTTACTACTGGTTCAGGTAGTAGTCAAGAAACAACATATCAGGCTAGATATACGACTACTTATGACCTTTTATATGGTGGTGAAGAGTGGGTACAGGGAGATTACTTCTATGTTTGGATGGATGATGGTTACTACAAAGTAGTTATTGAAGAGGTCAGTACAACACAGGTACAAGCTAACTTAGGTTTGATACGACCCAACCCCACGCCATTTGATACTGAGACTACAGTTACATCTGAATCTATTCTCGGAGATATTAGACAAGCAATCCTTGATACCGGTAATTTCACTTCGGCTAATGTTCAACAAATAGGTAATGGTCTATATGTAACTAGAGCTTCAGGAACCTTTAATGCTACAGCTGCTTCTGCTGACTTACTGCAAGTAATGTCCAGCGAAGTTAAAGGTGTAGATGATTTACCCTCACAATGTAAGCACGGCTATGTCGTAAAAGTAGCTAATAGTGATGCTGATGAAGATGATTATTATGTAAAATTCTTTGGAAATAATGATCGAGATGGTGATGGTGTTTGGGAAGAATGTGCAAAACCTGGCAGAAACATAGAGTTTGATAAAGCTACTATGCCTGTCCAATTAGTTAGACAAGCTAATGGAACTTTCAAAGTTGAGCAAGTTACTTGGGACAATGCACAAGTAGGTGATACAACCACTAACCCTGAACCATCTTTTGTAGGAAACACAGTAAATCAATTAGTTTTCTTCAGAAATAGAATGGTTTTCCTAAGTGATGAGAATGTAATTATGTCTCGTCCAAATAACTTTTTTAACTTTTGGTCAAAGACAGCTACAACATTTACACCTCAAGACGTTATAGATCTTTCCTGTAGTTCCACATACCCAGCTATTGTCTATGCGGGTATTGAAATAAATGCGGGATTACTTTTATTTACTAAAAATCAACAGTTTATGTTGACGACTGATAGTGATATTTTGAGTCCTGAAACTGCAAAGATTAATTCAGTAGCATCTTATAATTTTAATGAAAAAACTAACCCTATCTCATTAGGTACAACAGTAGCCTTTATAGATAATGCTAATAAATATAGTCGTTTCTTTGAGATGTCTAATGTTGTTAGACAAGGTGAACCTGATGTAGTAGATCAAAGTAAAGTTATTTCTAGATTATTAGATAAAGATGTATCTATAGTTTCTGAATCAAGAGGAAACTCTGTTGTGTTCTTTAGTGTAAAAAATACAGATAAGATCTTTGGGTTTAGATATTTTGATTCTGGTGACAGTAGACTTTTACAATCTTGGTTTACTTGGGAAGTAGCTGGAAATATTCAATACCATTGCATGTTAGACGATGCATTATTTGTGGTAACTAGAAATAATAATAAAGATCAAATAGTTAAATATTCTTTAAAAGTAGATGACTCTGGAAATTTTGTTACTGAAACAAATAATACTACCGATACAGATGACGACCTTATATATAGAGTCCATTTGGATCATAGTAAATCAGTAACCGCAGCTTCAGGTACATATAGTTCTACAACTCTTAAAACCACTATTCCAAAACCAAACGGATTTGAAAGTACAAAACAATTAGTTGCTTATGACACCGATGCAGGGAATGATCTAGGGCGTTATTCATTAGTTACTGTTAATGGATCAAACTTAGAAATAGCTGGAAATTGGGAAAGTAATACTTTTGTTATTGGTTACTTATTTGAAATGGATGTACGAATCCCTACGTTATATCTGACTAAAGCCGAAGGTACTAAAGTTAGATCTGATGCTAAATCATCTTTAATTATTCATAGAATTAAATTTAGTTTTGGTCCTTTAGGAGTTTATTCAACCACTCTGTCTAGAGTAGGAAAACCTGATTTTACAGAAACAAAAGAATTAGGATTAGCCGGTGTTGTAGCAGCTAGTCGATTACCGATTGTAGATGAAGTTATAGAGACAGTACCTTGTTATGAAAGAAATACAAACTTAACCGTAAACATTAAGTCAAGTCACCCATCACCAGCCACTTTAATTTCATTGGCATGGGAAGGCGACTTTACAAATAGATTTTATAAACGTGTCTAATTACATTCACCCAATAACGATGGAAGCTGCACTTGCTGTGGCTTCTAATCTTTTACCAGATGACCGTAGAGAAGTTCAAGAGGGTCATGGACATGATCCTGTTGTGGCAATACCCGCATGCGCCGATTATGGCGATACCGTGTATTTCACAGTTCCCAACGGTGAGTTAGCCGGAGTAGCCGGCGTACAAGAAGATGGCAGAATCTGGATGCTATGTACACCAGCTATTCATAAATACCCACTAACTTTTGCTCGAGAAGCAAAAAGATATGTGGAAAGTAGACAAGAGAAGTTGCTCTGGAACATCGTTGATAAACGAAACAGAGTTCATATAAAACTACTCAGATTCCTCGGGTTCAAATTTTTAAGGGAATTAAAACATGGACCTAATAATTTATCCTTTATGGAGTTTTGCCGTGTGTTTAGGAGCAGCAGCTAAGACAGCTAATGAGAATGCTCGTAGAAGATACAAATACGAGAACGAAAGAAGAGAGCGTAACTGGATGCAAACAACATCTATTTATAATGCTCAAAAAGTTAAATATGACGAAGACGTACAAAATGCTACCTTAGCTCAGACTCAAGCAGTAGTCGAGCAGCAAGAAGCAATGGACAACGCCAGAGGCGAAGCTCAAGTCAAGTACCAAGAATTATTTAGAAAATTATTAGAAGATAGTACTTATGGAAAGTTAGTAGCATCTGGTCAAACAGGTCAGTCAACTAGAAGAAGAGGTACTCTTGAATATGCTAAGTATGGTAGAGATGTTAGTGATATTGCTAGAAAACTAACCCTTAATGACAGAGAGCTTGCTCGTAAGAGTGCAGGGGAAATAGCTAAATATAAACAATTTAAAGATCAGGCATTTGCCAAGATTGCATTCCAACCTATCCCAGATGTTGCACCACCACAACCTGTTATGCAGAACGTAGGAGCTGCAATGTTTATGGATGCTTTATCTATTGGTTCATCTATAGCCACAGCTGGTGGCAGTTCAGGATTTAATTGGTGGAACTAATGACAAACAGTTTTTTTAATTTTACAGAATCTCCTGATTTTGGTTCGATACTTGCAGACAGTTATGGCTCAGTTAATACAAGCTATGACAGACGAGAAGAGCTTGAACAGGAGAATGATAAAACACGGCTGAAGAATGCCGAGATGCCGTTGGCATTAATAAAGGAGTTAATAGAATTTTCTCCAAAAGCCAAGGAGATGGCAGATGGTTTAGCTGAGAAAAGAAGGCAAGGGCTATTAAATGAAGGTTATGGAGGTCTTTCTGAAGAAGCTTTGGAATCAGATAAAAATTCATTGAAAACCCTTTTTGACATTAGTAAAGCTGAAAACTATATAAAAAATGCAGCACTAGATAATGGTGATAATGAAACATATGAAACGATAGATAAGGGTGGTCCTCATAGTGCAAGAAGGCGAGTTCTAATGATGGAGGAAATCAAAAACAGACTCGGTACAGAATTTACACCTTGGGTTACAAAGAATTATCCAGCTGGATTTAATAGTGTGGCAGAAGCACGAATGGCTTTTGATAAATATAAAACTGGTATTCTTACAAATGCTGATCAACTAGGTTTTAATTTAAGGTTTACTAAAAACCAACTAAGAGAAAGTTTTGCTGGAATAGAGTCTAAATTTTACGAAACTACAAATCAACAAATTACTTCTAAAAATGTTTTAAAAGAACAAAGCAGAATGATAACTGAAGTTAAGAATGCTTTAAATAGTGAAAATCCTTTTGAACAGTTATTAGAAACATCAGAATATAATATTGGGTTTTTTAATGGAAATAAAGCTGATGCTATTAGAGCACATATAAATATTGGTCTGATGGGCATGAAAAACGGTGTTATTAATATTGATAAATTTGAAAGTGCTTTATATGGTGAAGTAACAGCCAAAGGAGATAAAACCAGAATACTTATAGAGAAGTTAGGCGGTGGTTCAGAAAATGCATTATGGGCTGAAGGTGTTTTAAACCAAATAGAAGAAGCTAAGAAAGGTGTATTTGAAAACAAAGCAAGAAATAGAGATAACTATGCAAAAGGTTTTATAGAAGGAATACAAAAAATAGAAAACGAAAGTAAAACTCGTATGACTAAAGTTGAGTTAGCGAGATATATGAGCGAGAATTGGGATATAACTCAAGGTGGTAGTAATCTTCCTCAAGATCTTAAGAATAGATTAGCTAAAGAAGAAGGTGACGATATTCTTATCAAAGCAGAATTAGATTACAAACTTGATAAAGGTATCCCTCTTACAGAAAAAGAAGTACTAAAACTTAGTGATCCATTTTTGGAAGCTCAGTACTTACCAAAAGTTAAAAGTGGTAATCCACTTGCACCATCAAGTGATTTCAAAGCTCTTGCTAAGAATCAAATAAAAGGTTACGCAACTAAACATGCAAAGCAAGCAGGTGTAGCTCCTGGAAGGGAATCGACTCAATGGAATAACATCATGGAGAATGCTGAACGTGAATATCCATTATTGTTTGCTAAACATATGCAGACTGCTGACAGCGCAGTAGATGCTCATATTCTTGCTTTACAAGATATTGAAAAGAATGTATTTGCAGAACGTTACGATAATTTATACGTAAACAAAGATAAAAATAAACAAAGAAATGTAGATTTAATTAAAGCTGAAGAGCATATAAAAGATATTGATCCAAACGTAATTAATACTGGTTTAATTTTTGGTACTGAAGAAGTAGTAAAAGAAGCTGCGGAGTATCCTACGGGCACAACACACTTATTTTATGATCAACTTGCAGCCAAAATTCCTGGCGTAACTGGAGCAGAGCTGCAATATAAACAGGTAGAAATATATAACAAGATGAATGGGTTAGAGAAACCTGTTAAGTCTGATATTTTACTTGCTTATGAAAAACTAGATCCTAAAGTTCAATTCTTTTTATCACATCATCCATCTCCAGCCAAAGTTGCTAGAGCAAAGATTGAAGCATTTAAAGATGATGCACAAATTGACTATGATGAAATTGAATTATTATTACCAGCTGCTGAGGCAGTAATAAGACATGAAATTGGTAAAGATCCGTCAGGATTTGCAAGAGATCTTTCTACGGAAGAATTTATGAATCTTCCAGAGGATATGCAAGAAGGTATCCTTGGCAAAACTCCACAACTTGGAAAATTAGAACCACGTAAAGGTGATTGGCAAAGAACTGATAAAAATACTTTTATCGTATGGAACGGTAAGCAATGGATTGAAAGAGGTGTATTTGGTACAGGTATGAAACAAGAATTTCAAGGGGAAATAGATGAATATCTCGACAGAGATTTAGTACGAAGAAAATTTTAATTACTACGGTAATGCATTATGAATTCTGATTATCAGATTGACATTGATGCTCAAGCGATACAGGATTCTGCACTTGAGTTCAATAAAATATATGAGGAGAATGAAAAGAACGAAGCTCAACGTAAAGAGCAAGAACTTTTACTCCAACAACAACAGGAACAAGCTCAAGCTGAGTTTGATGATCCAAGAAATAAAGAAGGTGGAGGTGGGCTGAGAGGGATTTCTAAGGAAATTCGATCTGCTATTGGCGGAGGATTGCAAGATACTGCATCCTCTGTTGTTACCTTGCCTGAAAGAGCCATTGATATGTTTAGTGGCGAAATGGTCCAAGAGCAACAAACTGATGAAGGTTATGGTGCTGAATGGGATGACTGGTTTGTAGATGATGCAAATCCAATAGAAACAAAAACATGGTGGGGAGGTGCTCTAAGGAGTCTTGTTCACTTTGGTTCAATGGCTGCTGCTATTATTCCAGCTGCCAAAGTAGCTGGTGTTTCAGCTGCAACTACTGCACTCGGTAGTTTAGTAAGAGGTGCTGGAATTGGTGCGGTATCTGATGTCGTTTCTAAATACTCTCAAGAAGAAAACGGTCTTGGTATTTTAAGAGATCGTTTTAATTTTATTGATACACCACTATCAACAAAAGAAGATGACCACCCTGCAATGAAGACATTGAAGAATGTCGTAGAAGGTATGGGTATTGGTGTGATTTTTGATGGTGTTGGTATGGCTTTAGGTAAAGGTATTAAAAAGTTTAAAACCCCAAGTGGTAAATATATTCCTGAATCTAATCAATTACCAGCGGGAACAATAATAGAAGATGGAACTGAAGATGCTGTCAATAAAGCTATGGCTAGAGAAGCCAATGTTGAAGCACAGATAAATGAGAAAGCTGCATTACAAGCAGTCTCAATGAGAGGACAATATGGTGGTTATAAAAACAAACCTATCTCTGATCCTTGGCAAGCATCTCCAAACTCTACTGGTAAAGCAGCTGATGTCTATTACCAAAAACAAAGAATAGATAATGATTGGGGTTCCCAGCATGGATCTACTGATAGTCCATTTACTCAACGTCAGATAGAAAATATTTCTGAAAGTGCGGATATTGCAGAGAAAGAAATGGTAGATCTAATGAAGCCATTTATGTCAGATGCAAGAATCCAAGCAGAGATTGCAGCTTTGAAAAAAGGTCAATCTTTATCAGACAAGTTTTATGACTCTATAAGAAGAGCACATGAAGTAATGCATGGCAGAGAGCGTTTAGAAGATATAGATCCAGATATGTTTGCTGCATTTGATGCAAGAAGTGACACCATTAAAGGTAAAAAGGTTTGGCAAACAGGTGATGTTTTAGCCGCTGACTTTGTAATAGGCGCACTATTTAGAAAAGCTAGAGATCATGGGATTGCTGGTAGAGAACTATTTGAAATTGCTGATTTGGCAGATATTGATGGTCCAGCTAAAACCCTCTACGACACTCTTGTTGGTGCAGTAGTACAAAGAAAGATAGCCTCATATACAAGAGGTATGGAATTAAAAAACCTCGATGTCCGTAACCCAGCAAACAAAGCTCAATTTAAAGAAGCTGTACAAGCTGAGATAGATAAAACAAAACTTGCCTATCAAGTAGCTTTTAAATACGCTGGCGACCTACAGGATGACAGTCTATTTAGAGCATATTATGAAGCAGTTTCTATGAGTAATGATATTCATAACTTTGATGATTTTGATGCTTGGATTAAAAAGAAACTGAAAGGTGGAGAACTAAACGGTAAGACTAAAACTGGTGTTCTTATTAAAGAACTACAAGGTGTAATGATCAATAGTGTTCTTAGTGGACCTAAAACTTCAGTAAGAGCAATCATGGGTACAGGGACTGCTACGTTCTTAAGACCTTTCTCACAAGTTATTGGTGCTACTCTTACTGGTGATAAAACCACACAAAGAGCTTCATTAGCTGCTATGAGTGGCATGATGGAATCTATTCCAGAAGCTTGGAAAGTATTCAGTACTAAAATTAATGCTTACTGGTCAGGAGATATTTCAACTATAAAAACTAGATTTAATCAAGTTACTAAAGGAGATGAGCAATGGGCAATGCTTGGTGACTGGATTGAAAATAGTGGTAAAGCAGATCTTGGAGATCAAGCTGCATACTATATGGCTAACATGGCTAGATCTTTAAATGACAATAAGTTTTTAACTTATTCAACAAAGATCATGGCTGCTACTGACGATACCTTTGGATATATATTGGCTAGATCACGAGCAAAAGAAAAGGCAATGCGCCTTGCTATGGATCAATTAAATAAAGGAAACGTAACTGAAATAACACCAGATTTACTAAAGAATGCACAAGATAAATTTTATACTCAGATAACTGATGCTGACGGTAACATTACTGAAGCTGCAACTATATTTGCTAAGAAAGAAGCTACATTAACAACTGACTTAACTGGATTTTCTAAAGGTTTAAATGATGTATTTGAAGCAGCACCTTGGGCTAAACCATTTTTCTTGTTCGCTAGAACAGGTGTAAACGGTTTATCTCTTACTGCAAAACATACTCCAGGATTTAACTTCTTAGTTAAAGAATGGAATGATATAGCTTTTGCAGATCCTAATAATTTAAAAGGTCTACAAAAATACGGAATAGAAACAATAGAAGATTTAGCTAATGCAAAAGCATTACAAGCTGGAAGATTAGCTATTGGTAGTTCTGTTATTTCTATGGCTGCACTTCATTTTATGAATGGTGGTCTTACTGGTAATGGACCAGCTGACAGACAGAAAAGACAAGCATGGATTGATGCTGGATATAAACCAAGAACTATAACTATTGGTGGAGTACAAGTTAGTTATGATTCTTTTGAACCATTTAACTTAATGCTTTCAACTATCGCCGATATTGGTGATCACAGTCAGTTAATGGGAGAAGAATGGACAGAAGATCAATTCCAGAAACTAGCGTTGGTCGTTGCACAAGGTATATCTAGTAAATCTTATATGGCTGGAATACAGCAGTTTGTAGATTTATTTGGAGGTCAAGCTGGATCTTGGGAAAGAATTATTTCTGGATTAATTAATAACCAAATACCTCTTTCTTCATTAAGAAACGAATTAGGTAAAGTATTTAATCCTCATATGAAAGAATTAAATTCTGGAATTATTGAGTCTATTAGAAACAGAAACTTAATTACTGAAGGATTAGCTATTAACGAATTGCCTACTAAATACGACATGTTAAATGGACAACCAATTAAAGATTGGGATTTTCCAACTCGTATGTTTAATATGTTTAGTCCTTTCTATATAAATTTAGATCAGGGTGAAGGTAGAAAACTTTTATTTAATAGTGGTTATGACATGAGAATGTCAACCTACTCATCCCCAGATGGAATAGATCTTAGTGATAACGCACGTCTTAGATCTTTATTTATGAAAGCTATAGGTGATCAAAACTTAGAATCGAAGTTAAATAAACTAGCTAAGAATCCAAAAGTTATTGCATCTATTGAAAAAATGCAAGCTGATCTTAGAGCTGGCAGACGAGAGATAAATCCAAGAACAGCATATGTTCACAACATAATGATTCATACATTATTTATGGAAGCCAGAAAAGTAGCTTGGGCACAAGTACGTAATGATCCTGAAGCTTTAGTTTTATATCAAGAAGATAAGAGAATCAATATACAAAATGAAACTTCATTAAACAAAACAAGAAATTACACGTACCAAGATAAAGAATCTACTGCCGGTAATTTCTTACTCCCTTACAGATAATCCACTCGCCAACTAAATAAATAATCGTTTGTAAATACAAATGGCGACAACTGAACATTTTTATACAGGCAATGGTTCTACAACAACCTTTGCCTTCACATTTCCATATTTAGCAAATACGGCTGTCAACGTAGAACTTGATAACGTATTAAAAACTGAAAACTCAAGTGGTCAAACAAATAATGACTACACCATTTCTAATACAAATATTGTCTTTAACTCAGCTCCAAGTAGCGGTGTTAGCATACATATTTATAGAAATACTAACGTTGATGCAGCTCAAGCAGTATACGCTGCGGGCTCTTCAATTAGAGCTAGTGATTTAAATAATAACCAGACACAGGTATTATATGCAGCTCAAGAAGACTCACAGTTAGTAAGACAATCTAATTTAAAAGACGGGATAGTTAATTCCGCAAAGATAGTTGATGGTTCAATAGTAAACGTTGATGTCAATGCATCAGCTGCTATTGCCGGAACTAAAATTTCTCCAGACTTTGGCTCACAAAATATAGCAACAACAGGAACTATAGATGGAAGAGATGTATCCGTAGATGGCACAAAACTCGACACTATAGAGACTAATGCTAAAGATGACCAAACAGCATCTGAGATAAAAACTCTGTATGAAGGTAACTCAAATACCAACGCATATACCGATGCTGAGAAAACAAAATTAAGTGGTATTGAAACCGCAGCCACCGCAGATCAAACCGCAGCAGAAATAAGAACCCTTGTAGACAATGCTACCGATAGTAATGTATTTACTGATGCTGATCATACTAAGCTTAATGGCATAGAAACGGCAGCCACCGCAGATCAAACAATAGGCGAAATTAAATCACTTATAGCTGGTTCACCTTTAGATGCTTCGCATTTAGCTGCTAATTCTGTAACTTCATCTGAACTCGCAGCTGACTCAGTTGATTCGAGTGAACTTGTAGATGGATCTATAGACACTTCTCACATAGCTGGTGCTCAAGTTACAGATGCAAAGCTTGCGTCTAACTCAGTAACAACATCAAAAATTACTGACGCTAACGTAACAACAGTAAAAGTAGCAGATGCAAATATAACCCTTGCTAAATTAGCTAGTGATCTAAAACAAACATCTATATCTGATAGCGACACACAGCTACCAACATCTGGAGCTGTTGTTGATTATGTTGCTGCACAGATTGCACCTATTGGTGGACTAGAAGTTATAGCAACAGAAGTAGCTTTCCCTAATACACAACCAAGTGCTGGTGTAGTTATATCTATATCGGATGCTGGAGGAACAGTATTTAATGGTTCTGGAGTAAGTACTACAGGTAGAACTGTAGGCGGATCAACAGTAACTATTAATAATGCTCCATCTAGCTTGAACGGAGAAACATTAGCTGCTGGTGTGGGTTTAATGGTTAGCTCTACAGGATCTAGTCAGACATATAACTACCACAAAATACTTGTTAAAGAAAGTGATGTTAAACAGTTAAGTGATGATATAAATGACTTTGCTTCTAGATATAGAGTGGGATCTTCTAATCCTACAAGTTCTCTAGATAGTGGTGATTTATTCTTTAATACTGGTTCAGGAAAATTACTTGTATATAACGGAACTAATAGCGCATGGGAAGAAGCCCAAAGTATTGGTCAATATTTTATAAATACAATATCTAGTTATTCAGGTACAGGAGGTAATAGTGCATCATTTAACGGTTCAGCTTACAGATTTGTCTTGTCAAATGCTGGAACTACCGCAGAGCAACATATTGTTTCTATCAATGGAGTCGTTCAGAAACCTAACTCAGGAACAAGTCAACCCAGCGAAGGGTTCGTTATTGACGGTAGCTCTATTATATTTAGTTCCGCT
>Ga0208157_1001303_pt1 | contig 11468 bp, 14 predicted proteins | sample 5_EtaG_FD_184077 | JGI IMG/M metagenome (GOLD analysis project Ga0208157, IMG submission 184077) | Marine viral communities from the Subarctic Pacific Ocean - 5_ETSP_OMZ_AT15132 metaG (SPAdes) (version 2) | ecosystem: Environmental > Aquatic > Marine > Oceanic | place: Pacific Ocean | collected...
TTCTGCTTCGCCAAGTTGGTATTCTAATACTTCAAGGGGTGTACCTTCCATACGAACACCAGATTTCATGTAAGCTAATTCGGTGGAAGATTGGTGTCTATCAAATGCCTGATTAAATACATCAATATTATCTTTACCTTTTTGTAAGGCAATATCAGATTTGTTTTCTAATATTGTTGCATTACGTTCATGCATTGCTTGTTGGTAACGACCAGCTTTCATTGCTGCATTACCAGCCATAACTTGACTACCAGCACTAACGCCAGCACCTATTAACATTGCTGTGCCAGGATCGTAATTTATATTTGTAAAAGCAAAACTATCATCAGGAGAGCCAGGTGTTTTAATCATTTACCCTCGCATATCTGTAATAATCTTCATTGTTTTGATATTTCTTCATTAATCCCTCGTTACTCATTCCAAGCCAAGCACCAAAGCGTTGTCCTAAAATAAAATCTTTTTTTATTGCTGTTTGTAATCGTATAATTTTGTATTCAGTAATTAAAACTTCCATGCCTTTTTTAATTACTTTAGCACCACCTAATTTGTTATCCCAAATTAAGTTAGATGCCATAACCCATCCCTCGTACACACCATCCCAAATAGGAACGATGCCACCAGAACAAATAATCTCATTATTTTTAACAGCCGTAAAAGACATACTTTCAACTTCTAAGCCGTTTAAATATTCGTGCCAGGCACTATCTATTTCTGTTAATGGATCATTCATCATGGATGTAACCATGTGATGTGCGTGTTCTTTTTTAAATTCTATTAATTGTAAATTAGCCGTCATTAACAGTTATACGAGGATAAGCTGATAAAAGAGTTAATGGTAATGGTTGTGTTTGGCGAACAAAAACAAATCCATCCGTATTAAAATCATCCCTAAATTCAACTTCTTTATCTCCAGTAAAAAGAGGAACGGCTTGATCCATCGCTGCTGCACTAGAACGAAAAGGTATTCTTTCCATATTATCTAAATTTGGTCCAACCTCAACACCCACAGTTTCGTGTAATCGTAATGTTACTTCGTGTATGCGTTTGTCTTTTGATTGCGATGTGCCACCCTCTCCTTGTAATTCTACTCGCATAGTTTGTAGTAAAGATGTGTAAGATAATCCTACATGAACTTTCGTTGATGATCTATCTAAAGTTATAGCTCCACCACTTACAGTTTTATTTGGATGTGTAGCTCCATTAGCTAATATTGTTACTGATTGACCTTCTAAATGATCTAGTCCTGTTAAAGTTGTTGTTGCACCACCACTATATGTTAATCCACTATCTACAAAAAAAGCATCCGTTTGATCTGTACCATAATCAAATAAACTTAAATATTCTACATATCGTCTTGTAGATCCATTAATGGTACGTTTAACAATAACATAAAATTCATCTTCGTTACTATCCGTTGGCACACTAGCCACACTTTCAACAACAGCTTGACCTGAACTAAAAACACCACCTAAAATATGACGATGCCATCCAATAACACTTTCTGCTCTTGCATAAGTAAAACCAAGTAATGTACCATCCCCACGAACAGACCATAAAATACTATCTGGCTCTTGTTGATATGCCATTTCTGTAACGCCATTTTCTGTAATGTGTTCAGATAACAATGTCATATCAGTTGCTTGATATTGGTCGATGTTTAAATTGTATGTTAGCTCTCGTATTTTTCTTTTTGCTCGTTGAACAAACATGGTAACATTTTCAATTTGTACCGCATCAATATTAGCTGAACCATAACTTGATTGTTTTTGTATTTGTACATTACTAGGTGTTAAAGGTTGTGTCGTACCAGATGCACTAACAACAAATTCGCCACCTACTGTACCAACAATTAACGATCGTTGTGCAGACATATATTTTATTGCATTAACTTTATTAGACGCAATAGTGTACACCATCGCATCATTATCTGTTGTACCAGTTGTAAAATTTTCTAATGATCCACCTTTACTAAACCACAATGTTTGCGGATTATTATTTGAACCTCCAAAAACTAATCGTTGTTCAAAAAATGTAACTGTACTAGGATAATAATCTGTTGCTACATTTAAAATAGGATTAGTTAATTTTGTTACAACATCAGAACCGCCAGCAGAAAATGTACCATAGCTGCTAGTGTTTAAATTTGTACCATCAGAATCTTGTAATTCAAATCGTGTATCAGGTCCAGTTACAGTACCAGCAGAACTATACGCTGTATAACCAGATGTATTTAAACTAGAACCAACAGCGTCAGCTAATTGAAATGTCGTTGACGAGGGAACATCTTTAACTGTGTAAGTATTGCCGTTTAACTGTGTCATTCCTTTGACATTAGTTATTTGAACATCATCCCCAATAGCCAAATTATGTGCAGCCGATGTTGTTACTACTCCAGGTGTTGCTTGTGTAATACCAGTAATAGTTGATGTATTTAAAATTTCTCCAACAGTATAAACATTTCCGTTTAATTGTGTCATGCCACCAATATTACTAAAGGTAACAAAATCGCCTACAAGTAAACCATGATTAGTTGACGTTGTTACAACTCCTGGATTTGCTTTTGTAACAGCACTAACAGTTAAATCAGTTGCCGTTGTTAATGTTGGCGATGTTAATGTCCACGATGTGTGTCCTGATCGTGATAATTTTCTTATCGCATAACTTGGATGAACCAAGTACATAATATCAGCACTTTGAGCAAATTTAATTGTTGGTATATCTGCCGTTGCGTATGGCGATGCAATTTCATAAATTTTATTTATTGTTCCAGCAGATCCATAAGCTGTGTATGATGTAGAATTAATATCTGTACCATCAACAGTTTGTAATTCAAAAGTATTTGTTGTTTTATCGGCAACTTTAAATGTTTTACCATTTAATTCTGTCATTCCTACTACACCAGAAATAATAACATGATCGCCATTAGAATACCCATGACTATTTGATGTTATTACTACTGGGTTAGCTTGTGTTGCTCCAGTAATAGTTTTATCGCCTTCTGTTATAATTCCGTTGTCTTTAAAAAATCGTATATATTCATTTCCAAATTCTAAAATATATGTTTGTGTCGTAGAAAATTCAAAAGGTATTAATCGTGTTTGTGCAGAACTTGTTTTTACTTCATGCACAAATTTTGTACCAGGTCGTCTTGATGCTGCACCATGAGGATGTACAACCATATTTTCTAATGTTTTACATCCATTAAAATACTTACCTAAATCTGTACGACCATCTAATCGTGGCGATAATTCGCCAGCCGTAAAATTAGTAAAGGCGACAGTTGTTTTAGCCATTAATACCTCGAATTAATAAATGAACTTGAATCTATATTATCTGCTGTACCCTCTGTTGCATCAACGAAACGAGCTTCTCGTAATTTTTCATTATACAATTCATTCATTTGTCCAGCTAAAGATGTTGATGATGTAATTGCGTAACATAATTCTGCTGCTAATTTGGATGCGATTGCTTCAATTAATAATGTATCGTATTCATTTGGATCTGTTACTTTAGAAATATAAATTAAATAAATAGTTGCTTCATCAGTTAATAATTTTCGTTGTTCAATTTTAAATTTCATTCCAGCATCTAAATCAGATGATGTGCCGTCATGGTGTCCACCTATTTTTAAAACACGCAAACAATCAGATGGTAATGTATATTGATAAGTATATTCATGTGTTGGTGTATCTGTGTCTTGTGCTAATTCAACACGCTTAATTAAACAATTCCATGTGTGAGATCTAAATATTCCATCACGCACAGATTCATAGCGTTGGTTTAACAACCTTGCATTTTTACTATCCTCGGTCAAGGATGTAATATTACTACCACCCAACATATTTAATGCGGAGTTACAAATTTCTACTTCTGATGCCATTTACTTTTTCTTTTTTGGAAACCCAGCTTTCATATTTGCATATGATTTTGAGCTTATTGTTGATTTTGATTTTGGTCTTGATGTACCAGCTTTTTTTCTTGCGTTAATATTTGCGTATAATCCTTTTTTAGCCATTGTTTCTCCTGTAAAAAAAAAGGGGGATTCAAAAATCCCCCTCATATTAATTATTGAGTATAGTAAACCCAACAGAATATTGTACCTGTGATGGATGCTCCACCAGTAGTAATAATAATATCTGTTTGTGTACTTACTTTGTTAGCTAAACCAGTTACAGTAGCTATTGGCGCACCAGTTGATGAGCCAGCTTGCATTGACTGAGTTTGTCCTCCAGCATTCCAAGTTCCAGTTGCAGCGATGAATAAATCATCATCAGCAGCAGTACCAACTTTTAAAGTTGATGAACCACCAAGAGCATCACATTTTAAGACTACATCATGGATCGTAGATCCAGCTGGTATTCTTGCGATAGTGATGTCAGAACCACTTGCTAAAGAAGATGCTTCATAAGTATCATGCCATACCATCATTGGAGATAGATTACCACCATCAGAATTAACCGCTGGTACAGCATCTAAGTTAGTTATCGCACTTGATTTTACACTAGCCATATCTTAACCCTCCTATGCTTCATGACAAGGAATCTGAACAACTTTTTCTTCTTCCATTCTAGTTGCACCAACTGACATACAGTAGTACACCTGAGTAGAGTATGATTTATCATCCCTCTCAGATATTCTTGCTGTAACATCCTTACCAATGGCAAGTTTGATAGCATCTTTTGTGAAAGCAAAAACTAATCTGTCGTCAGTATTACTTGCATCGAAGCTCAATCTATTTGACATAATAAATTTAAACCCTAGGAAAGAATCAATTTGACCTTGTGCTAGAGCTTTAACTGTATTGAAGTCAGAAGATTTTACTTCTGTTGTGTTAAGCAAATCACTTATTTGAGTTGCTCCGCATACGATATATCTCGCTATGCTTGGATCTACGTCAGCTAAATCCATTTTCTTCTTTGCATCTAATAATTTAGCAACAGTTAAACCATCTGATTGGTTAGATGTTGCAAACTTTTGAGTACTAGGTAACGCAACTGAAGTTCCTCCAGTTTCGCCTGAGTAAGCTGTGCCACCCAAAGCTGTGATGATAACATCATCCATTGATCTACCCATCGCATTAGCTGCTGCTTTTGCGTAACTAGATGTAGGATCAATTAGCATTCTTACTTTGTCGGCATCATCAATAAGATCAGCCCACTCGTAGTCTGCTAAACTAACTCTACGTCTAGAATGTGGAGTATCAATTTGTGGAGTCGAAGCGTGGCGAGAAGTTCTCACTTGTGCAGCGACAGAACCTATTTGTTCAAAATATGCATTTTTCCCAGTAATAGTTTCCACATCAACAGCTTCACGCAAACGGCTACCCATTTGTTGTGAAAGCATTTGTACATTAGAACCATACTGCTGTACAAAAGCTGTTGTAATTTGATTAGACATAATGTCCTCCTATTCAAATTAAGGTTAAAATTTCGAAGAATTATCTACCAGGTAGGTTCGTCTGCATTTTACAACTGTTAGTTGCTCTACTATTCAGATGGTCAAGAAGGATGCTTTCGCACTACCCTTCTAAATTCGGATGTATCATGTTTTGCAAATCAGCTACTTCTTTAACAGCAGCAGCATGACCTGGATGATCTTTTATCCAATATGGATGGTTAAGATCTCCCATGATTTTTGAAACTTCTTTTTGTGCTTCATTAGGTGTAAATCCACCACTCTCTGTTTGGTCTGCACCTAAATTATCCTCAGAAAAATTATCAGATAATTTACTAAGAGCTTTAATAAAGCCAGGATGATTTAATATATCACTACCATCTTGTAGTTTAACATCTTTTAAATCATTAACAAAAAATTTACCAAAAACATTATTGGCTTGATTAACTTTTTTATCATAAGCTAAACCAAATTCTTTGCGTAGCTCTTGTTCAGAATTAAGTTTATTTAATTCTGCTTGTTTTTGTATTTCTTCATTACCTTGTGTTTCTAAATTACCATAATAATCTAGTATTCCTTGTACTTGTTGAGGTAACATTCCCAACTTATGTGCATGAGAAACAAAATTTTTTACAGGTTGAGGATCAGCTCCTTCTTGTAAAGTATAATTAACATTATAATCATCAGGTGTTTCTGGTACACCTAACTTAGAAAATGTTTGTTTCCAATCATCTTCCGTAAAATTTTTATTTGGTACTGGCATTTTATCAGCACCTACCATTCGTTGTGCATGAACATAACTTTTTGCTAGTTGTCCAGCATCTTTAAAATTTTGTAACGAGGCATCTGCTCGTATATCTTCTGGCAAGGTATCGATAAATGATGTTTCTTGCGGTTGTTCGTTTATAGTTGTTTCAGATTGCACCTCTGGTGCAGTTGTCTGTTCATCAGCCATTCTTTTTCTCCTTTAATTGTGGTTTTAACATTGTTTTAATCCACAAAGTAACTGCTCGCATACCTTCTAAATTTGCTGCTTTATATGGATCAGGATCAAATGTTGAAGTATGTATTCCTGTTCTATTTTCTAAATCAGCTAAAACTAATGCACCCTCTTTGGTGCTAAAGGTAATTTGATATGCTTGTCGTAATTCTTTTATAATTTGTTCTTGTTTATCAGGCATTAAGTTCCTTTAATAGCGGTGCTGCCTTTCCTCCAGCTTCCGCCATCTGTGATGCTTGATCCATTTGTGCTTGTTGCTGTTGAGCTTCCGCTTGTTGTTGTCGTATGCTCGCAACTTCTTGATCAGATCGTAAAATTTTTCTAGGAACACCCAACACATCAGTAATATGTTTAACAAGTTTATCTGAATCTAGGTAATCCATAACTGGCATCATTTGTGCCAATGGAGAAATAATTTCTAGTGAACGTAATATTGCTTGAACATCCCCAGTTTTTTGTGATCTTGCTAATGGAGATACATACTCAATATCAACAGCTTGACCTTGTAATGATTGTGGAGGTTCAGGTAATAAATTTTTACGAAGAAGAATATTAAAACATCTTGTTATTAAAGGTTGTAACATTTCTGCTTGTAGTCTGCCTAAAACTGGCGACAACAATCTCATTTTTTCCTCATTACGCTGCATAACTTCGGTGGCTGTCATTCGTACATCTTGCGACATTAATAATTGGTCCACAAAGTATGCTTGTCGTATTGCTGTTCTTCGTTGTTCTTCTAAATTTAATCCAACTGGTGTGTTTGCACCAATTTGTAATGGTTCAATTCTATCTCTTGTACCAGATCTATAATAATTTAATCCCCCTGGCTGTGTTCTAACTGGTAAAACAAAACTATCATCAGGTACTAACAATGGTGGATCAACCATTTTCTGTGCAGCTTTAATTGTTGTTTCTGACATTTTATTTAACATTTTAATGTCAGGTAACGCTGTCATACTTGGAGAACGACCATATACTTCGCTTGATGATTTTAACCATCTAGGAATAACAAAAGGAAATTCGTTAAAACCAGATATACTAATTACTTTTTGATCTTCATTGTCATAATAAATCGATACATACTGCATTGATTTATTATCCATCTTATATGGATTAGATTGATCATTAGGTTTAACACATTGGTTAATGGTTACTTCATCATACGGAGTTTTTTCGTATATTTTTAAAATTCTTTTAGATAATTTTTCGCCAAATCGTAAATACGCAGCTCTTGCTGTCATTTTAAATTCACGATGAATACTATCTACATATCCTTTATCATTTTCTGAAATGTAAATTTCTTTTATGTGTCTTGTTGAAAAACGAATAAATTTATCATCATCTTCTTCAATCATCATGCACGCTGTACCAAACGTACATAGATCAACATACAATTCATGTATTTCTTGTTGAAAATTTGACCTATCAAGAGCAATATACATTGTTTGGGTACTAGCTTCTAACCATTCCTGACTTTCTTCATCCATGGCAAGACTTTCGTTTTTAAAACGCATACTAAACCAAGGTGTTGCTGCATTTGTCAACATACCATGCAAGGAAGAAGATAATAGTTCCGCAGCGTGCAGAGCTGTACCATCAAAAATAAATTCCGTTCTTTTATCGCCAGTTGATCTTTTTACATTAACATCTGCTCTACGAGGTAAAACATAATCAGCAATTTCTTGCCAATGACTTTCCCAGTTTAATCGTTTACCTTTTAACTGTGCAAATTGACTACTTAATGCTTTTATATCCATATTAATTACCTATTATTTCTCCTAGTTTGTCTTTTCCTTTAGATAAACCTAGTTTTAATATTCCTAATTCGTTTCTTGTTGATGTAAATTTTTTGCCTTGTTGTTTTGCATCAAAACCTAATTTGTAATCTTTGTATGCTGCATTAGGATTACTTGCGTTTACTAAATCTTTTGTAGCACTAGCTCGCATTACAGTTCCTATAGGGGATGGCATTACTAATGATAATACAGCCGTAGAAATTCCTTTTATTTTATTTTGTTGTTGTAACATTTTATTAGAAATAGGTACTGATGTCATTGCACCAGTTGGATCGCCACTACCCATTGCACTATTAGAAGAACCATATTTAATAATATTAGAATCAGATTTTATTACATTGTTTACTACATTAGAATATCCGCCAGTATTCTTATTGTACGATAACAACCCTCTTTTTACCATTTCATCATTAGTAAATTTAGATGCTTCTGAACCATACATATCCTGATCTTTACCAGTTAAATTTGTTGCCTTACCATCAACAAGACCTAATTTTTTTTTAACAACTTCTTTAATTTCATTAGCTTGTTGTTTGTTAGAATTATCTCTTTTTTCTTGTCTATCTTTACTGCGTGTACTTGTTGCTGCTCCCATACTATCCGCCTAATAATGTTTTCTTTTGTATTTCAGCTTCACTTGTATCGCCTTGATTTCCAGTTAAGATTGTTTCCGTGTATCCTTCTTTTTTTACTTTCATCAGTTCACGAATTTTATTCTTTTGTGTTTGATCCAAGTTTTCCTTAATTACTGGTGGCAATTCAGGTGGATCTGGTATTGGCGGTGGAGGTGGTGGTTTTGGTGCTAAAAATCCCATTGTCTTAATTCCTTATATCTAGGGGGTTATAGTTTGTGCCTTGTGCAAATTTTTCTAATCGTTTGTTTTCGTCTAAATCTAATTCTCTTATCGCAACCGCACAAGTTCGCCACGCATCTGCATAATGCGAGGAATGATCGTGTACTGGTTTTGAAAATATACGTTGTTTATCTATCCATTTTCTGTGATACCATTTCATTGCATCCAGGAAAGGTTTGCAATTTGACCTATCAATGTAGGTTTTTGCTAATAAAATCTGACCAGCGTGAATACCATCTTCTATTGATATTTTTGGACACACCTTAATTGGTCGCATCCCCATCGAGTAAGCATATTCTTTTCTTGTATGTCCAGTTGATAGTTCTCGCTGCTCTATATCATGCGGAAAAACATAATTACGGATATTGTATTCTGTTTTCTTAATATAGTCGGCATAAAAGTCCAGACTTTTATTACTGTCGGCATAACAATCAACAATGAACAATGCTCGACCAATTTGTTGCACAAATAAAATTACAGTTTGGTCTGAAATTCCTAAATCAAAATAACAATCTACTGGGTAACCAGGATCATATGGATAATGAGAAATTTTTTTATCATCTTCCATTTTGGCAATAATTTTACCATAGATTGATCCTGATATATTTGCTGTCCAAGAACATTCAAATTCTTGTTGGTATTGATCCTCCGTCATCAGCTTTCTTGCCGATTCTAATTCTTCTTTTGGTACTAATCCTGTTTCACTCGCTTTAAATGTGCAAGTGTACCAATCAGGTAATGATTTTGCTTCTTCAAACAAATCATAAAACAAGTTCATTCCTTGTGGTGTACCTATGAAACAACATTTTCCAAGACGATCAGAAATAGCTGGTCTAATTACTTCCGCAAACATTCTGCTATCCATCTGAGCATATTCATCACAAACAACGAAGTCAAAAAATTGTCCACGACTAGCATCAGGATTTTCTGCTCCAAATAATGTTATTCTAGCGCCATTAGGAAAATCGGCACGCAGCTCTGTTTCATTAAACTTCATTCCAGGAATAACCCTAGAAAATTCTTTTAAATAATCCCAAGCGATTAGTTTTGCTTGCACCCTTGTTGGAGAAAAGAACGCACCACGAAAATTCTTTTGTTTTGATGTTAATGCTTCTTTAATTAAATGGTTTATAGCGAAAACGGTCTTGCCTCCTCGCCTGTGCATTACGCACACGGCAAATCTGTATTGCTTTAGTTTTTCGTGCAGCTCTAATTGTTGAGGTCTTGGCTTGTACGCAATTTTAATTATTTTCATACTTCATTTCCCCATTGTTTAGCCATAGCTTCAGCAATACCCTCATAAAATCTACTTCTAACTTTACCTCTTATATCACTTGGTAATTTGAATGTTTCATAATGATGCCTACTCATTTTATAGCCATTTATGTTAATAATGTCTGGTTCTACAATTTTTGTTGGTTTTAAATTTGGTAAATTTTTAAGCCATAAACAAGTTTTTTTAGATACATCATGTCCAAATTGATAAGGTTGTATAATTTGATTTGGCTTTTTAATTTTTGTTGAAATTACACTCACTGGATTTTCTAATGCTATTTTTTTAATAGGTGCATTTAATAATTTTTTTACAAAATCTAATGCTTCAATTTGTAATGACCAAGGTTTTTTTCCTTCTGTAAACCATCTAGCACCACTTACTGCTAAATGCGTACAAGGAGGATGAGCAATCATTAAATCCCAACCTTTATCTAAATGTTTTAAAATATCATCTTGAATATGGTTACCGGGTATTTCTGTTGGTAAAATATCACAACTCCATGCGTCATGACCTTTTTTTTCAAATGCTGATCTTACAATGCCTGAATATTCACAAGCTACTAATATTTTAATGTTATATCTATCTTTGGTAAAATTATTAACTAATGTATTGTATCATTTACCGCAGATACCTCTGGTATGTTAAGTGCCGCAATTACAAATTTAGCCGCTTCAAGAGCATCTTCTTTATTTGCAAAATTTTTTAATTCTATTGTTACAGTATTATTAGTTTCGTTAAATAATACCGCAGCAACAATGTCTGTGTCCATGAGTGTCTAAATCTCCCATCATAATATAAAAAACCCCGCAAACAAATCTGGCGTGTATCGAGGTCGCTTATATTCATATTTCATAATCAAAAAGCTATTTACAATTAATCAACTGTACCTGGACCAGTTGAACAAGCTATACTATGCTTAATTAATTAATGAACTGTTGTTCTTTTTGTTATCTTTATTGCTCGAACCTTTTAACGTGCGTGCGTAATCCGTTTGTTTATGTTCCGAAGAACCATCATTAACCCCATCATCCCACACTATCTTTATTAATGGATCTCCAACATTCTCTACTGTTTGCTTATCTCCAAAAATACTAATTAGCTTTGAAGCCATCCACCTGGCATGGTGTAAGCGTTCTCTTAATAACTGT
>Ga0208157_1001304_pt1 | contig 11465 bp, 11 predicted proteins | sample 5_EtaG_FD_184077 | JGI IMG/M metagenome (GOLD analysis project Ga0208157, IMG submission 184077) | Marine viral communities from the Subarctic Pacific Ocean - 5_ETSP_OMZ_AT15132 metaG (SPAdes) (version 2) | ecosystem: Environmental > Aquatic > Marine > Oceanic | place: Pacific Ocean | collected...
CGGAGAACCGAATACTGCGCGTGGGTCGCTAAAGCCAAAGCTATAACGTTCACGAGCCTTAAAGCGCATGTTGCCTGTATCGAAGTCAGCTTCCATGTTTGTTCTCATTGGAGAACGCTCAAAGTGCTTAAATCCGTTAGGCGCGTCAGTCTTCAAGAAGAACGCGTCTGGGTCTGTTAAGAAATGGTTAATTGTATAACCTTCTGAAATCATACCCATATTACGAAGAGCGTTTACATCATTATCGGCTGTGCCAACACGCAATGTTGATTCCAACAAACGATCTGCAACGAATTGCAGTTGTGGTGGAACAATCAATTTTGTGCCGCGCAGAGCAATAATCATATTGCGCTCATCTACGAAGGTAGAGATGTCAATCAAAGCATTCTCAAGCGAAGTTTCGTTCAAGTCTGCTGCGGTTGACGGTTCATTACGGAACGTACCACCACCAGATAGTGGGTGATCAGTTGCGCAAAGTTCCTTACCATCGCCACCTGCAAAGTTGCTGTCAAACGCATTGTTTAGAACAGCAGCCGCTTTGACCTGCTTTGTGTGTGCCATAGAACGCGCAAGCGCCTTCGTATAACGCGCACCAAGACGATCATACAGGTTGTCTTCGATTGCTTCTTCCGTCAACGCGAAAGCAAGAGCAACTGTTTCGTGTGAATAACGAGCAGTATACGCTTCATTTGCGCTGTCGAACTCGACGCCAGAACCCTCAGATTTTGTGGGAGCATTCCCAAATCCGACCAACATTACTTCTTCTTCAAAAGCACGGTCAGATGTTTCCGTATCAAAGATTTCTGCGTGTTGATTCTCATATCGGTCATATTCCATACCGAATAGAGCGTTCAGGCCCGGCTCAAGTTCTTTGACGAGTTGGGAGCGTGAAATAGCCATAACTCAATCTCCTTATGCCAAGCCAGCGGTTCCACCGCTGTACAAGTGGTTGTTGATTTTGACAATTACGTTAGTATTTGCCGATGAAACATCGCTGTTCTCAGGGTCTTGAGAAATGTCTATGGCTTTCAACGGCAATGTTGCAGTTGTTGCACCAGTAGTCACATCAAGCTCCAAGCGAGATGTACCAGATGCGGTATCACCTACAGGAGATTGATCAACAATGTCGAAGTTACCAGCCAAATCAGCTACAGGGAATGCAGCGTCTGCTTGTACTTCGAATGTTGCACCCGGATCATCAATAACATTTGCCATGATGTCAGATGCGGCAATGCTACCGGGGTAGCTGTTTGCAAAAGTTGGTTTGGAGGTCGTCGGGTCAGTATAAAAGCATCCGTTAAACACACCAAGGATCAAACCTGACCCTCCTGCGGCAACACGCTCAATACCACCGCCTGTAACCATTGCAACTAAGTCGCCTTGGAAAATAGCAGTGCTATAGCCTGAAGCAATCCGATAACGGTTTTGCTGCTGGGAGCTAATGCTTGTACGAACTGGACGAAGACCAAAAGAGGCGTCTTGATTTGCCATTTTTAGTTTCCTTCAGATTATCTGTCTTTCCGACCAGAGCCGAATGAGACAGAGGATTTACGTTGAGGAGCAAGTTTCGGCATGGCTGGATTGTTTTCTTGCATCCAATCATTATCCACTGCATCCATTTGATTTTTAGTCACACCTTTATAGTGATCTTTCCGCTGCTGAACCAATTCGACGGGCATTCGTGCGAGAACAAGTCCGCCGTTGCCAATGACACCAGCGTTACGCCCTTCGTCTACTACAGGTCCGATCCAATCTGGGTAATCCTCTGCGCGAACGAGGTCCCAACCTTCTTGCCGTTTCTTATGAACGTTTGTTTTGTCATCAAATTCCATCACAGATTCACGAATCCAACGATGAACATATCCGATGGGGGGTTCAGGGGCATCCAAGGCTGAACCGGGACGCCATTCTGTTACGCGCTCTGTGCGCTCCCGCGATTCTACTTCGCGTGATGTCCTATTAGCCATATCAATTACTCCTGTCTTTGCTCTAAACGAGCAACTTCTTTTGCATATCTATCTAATGGGATACGCATTTTTTTGGCAAACGCCACTTGACCCGGCGTTAATTCCACCGATTTTTTCCGCCCTGATTTTACTGACCGTCCGTTTCCAGACGCGGGAGCAACAGTCTGAGCGTTGGACCGTTTCTCCTTAAACTTTTGAGGCATTTCTGTACGCATACGAGTGTCGATTTCTTTGTAATAATCGTCAGTTGTAGGGTCGTAGCCTTCTTCTAATACTAATTGTTCATGAATTGCTTGTGCAGCACGAGTCATTAGTCGATCTTGACCAAACCACTCATTCTTACCTAACCAACTCTTCAATTTTGGATCGGGGGCTTGTTGTGGAGCCGCCTGTTGTTGTGGTTGTTGTTGAGCAACTTGTGCTTGCTGCTTTGCAACCTGCTGTTGTTTCGCAATTTTTGCTTTTTGAACGCGTACACGCTCTTTAGCTATAGCAATCTTTGAAATGGCTTCTTGAGCATCAGCAACCTTTTCATAATCGCCTGCCTCCATAGCTTCAGCTAAAGCACGTTTAGCCTGAGACTCTTGAGCCTTTAATCTTCCTTCTGTTTCAGTATTATAACCAACACTCATTTGCTGCAAACGCTGTTTCATCTGAGCGTTTTCTTGCTGCATGTTTTGAGCATACTGAACAGCCGCCTGCGCTTCTTCAGCAGCAGCGTGTCTTTTCGCAGTTAATTCTCTAATACGTTTCTGAACAGATTGACTATATTGATCTAATTCTTCATCCCCAGAAGACTTATCTTGAACATTTGTTCGGGTTTCTTCTTTGGATTCGTCTGAGGAAGCCTCAACTGTATCTTGGTCATCATCAAGTTCTACAGATGTATTTTCTTCAACCTTTTCGTTTTCACGAATATCTTCAGACATAGACATTTCCTTGTTCTCCCTTCACTTATACATATGAAATGTCTTTGGGGTCAAGAATCGTTGCGATAATATTATCGTCATTTATGATTCTTACCTCAAGACCTTCCACTTTGAACCTATTTCCAGCATATCTTCCTATAAGAACCCAATTTTTTTCATTACACCAAGGACCATTTGGGAACTTTTGGGAATCTTTATATGCGTCTGGACCTAGCTTAACGACATAAGCCGCTACAGTAGCAAAGGATTCACGATCACGAATTGCATCGGGAACAATAATGCCACCTTTTGTTTTTTCACTAGGATAATAGGGAATGATGAGAACACGATAGCCTGTTGGCTGTGGTAATCTTTCTATCGCTGAACTTTCCATCTGAGATGGATCATGCTCGTTTTTGCTCTCCGCACCTTTACCAAAAGCATTTTCTATAGGTTTTGGTATTTCTGCGTTTTTATTTATTTTCTTTTGCGCCCGTGCCACATATTCTGGCACAACTAATTTACTAGTCATCTGCGTACTCTATGCCTTTCATCGCGGTTTTAATTTCTTCTTCAACGTAGGACATTCCGCGTATTTCGCCTACGATGTACCGATACTCGTCAAAAGCTTGTATCGAACCATCCGCAAGCTTGTCTTTTAGACGCCCATCGCGCTCACGAATGTTTTTTAACAGATATTCTGCAAGATGTAGTGCGTCCATACCGCATATAGTATGCGATTATACGGGAAACACAAGTATTAATACCAAAAAATCAGAAAATACCTTGGAATCTCTGGGGTCTTGCAATTTTACTAAATCTACTTAGACTTTTTGCTGGCTGTTTTTTTCTTTGTGGCTGGCTTTTTTTTGGCTTTTGGTTTTGCGGCTGGTTTTTCAACCCACGCTTCGTTTTCTGGGGTGCTTGGGTCATCTTTAACAAAGTGTCCATCCTCATCACGCGCTCTTACCATTTCCACAACAGGAGCCTTTTGAACAATGTTTGCAGCAGCACGTTTCGCTGCACGAATTTGCTCAACCATTTTTTCTCTTACTGATCCCATTTTAATTTCCCTTCATGCTTGAGTTTAGAGCCGCAATGTCTCGCTGTGTTTGAATGCGATCCTCTGCAATTCTTGTTTTATCGGCTAATGCCGCTTCTGAAACATCAATCCTTTGCTGTGCAGTTAGAATATCATTTTGTTCTTTCTCACGTTCAAATTCTTGTTTGGTTTCAAATTCTGTTTGTTTACGCTGCATGTCTGCTGCCTTCAGTTGCAGTTCTTGATTTCTAATATCCACAAGCGGATCAGATTGCGGTGGAGGCGCTACCGCCTGTGCAAGCTGTTCTGTCATCTCAGCAATTTTTTCAGCCGCAAGAGAGTCTATCTGTGGCTTCATTTGCATCATAGGATCAGCAGGTGGCTGACCGGGCTGTGGCGGCATCATCTGAGCTTGTTGCTGCATCATCTGCATTTGCTCTGGAGGTATCTGAGACATAACCTCTTGCTGTGCCTGCTGTTCAGCCATCAGGCCAATATGCTCTTGAATATGCCCTTGCAACGCCATAATCGACTGCGGGTTTAATTCCATAGCAGGCGTAGACATAACAGCCATATGAGTTTCTATATGCGCTTGATGATCTTGGTCAGGGAACGCTTGTAATGGCGCTCCCTGCAATGCCATTTGATTCTCTTTTGCAGCGTTCATAGGCTGCGGTTGAGGTGGGGGGGGAAGAATGGCATCTATGTTGGTCACACCAAGAGCTTCATACATCTTACGGTAAGCCGCATATAATCCTTGTGGACCACCATGTATCTGTGGGTTTGATTGCACTAACTGTAGTTCAGTTTGCGCCAAAGCAATCCTTTGCGACATAGAGAAGATATTAGGATCAGAAATAGGTAAGACATCAATTTGACCTGAAAAGTCCTGCACAAAAATCTCTGGACCCATCTGCATATCTGCCTGATATGGATAAGACTGAATTGTTTCTGAAAAGATTCTGGCAAGAAGTTTAAACTCAATCTTCTGCGAATAATGTAAACGCTTGTGAATTGCAGACATAACCTTTGTGCCGCGCTCCATAATCGCCATCGTCGTGCCAACGGGCGTTTCACCGCCCATCTCACCAACCTTGAGGTCAGCCATAGAAGCGAAACGGCGTCCTGCGTCCACTAGGGTTCCCAAAAGGTTATAAAGCGTCCCTGAAGGTTCTTTGAAGGGGAGAGGCATCAAGGAGCCTTGCAGGGTGCCTCCAACCACATCAATATCGCGGAACTCACCCGGCTGAAGGGGATTGTCTTCATCGCGGATACGAGCGCCACGGGCTTTAAAGCCTGCTGGAAGATTGGAGAGGGTGCCTGCATCAATAAGCTGACGCAGGATCGACGTTGACGCTTGAGCCAACCCACCAATCATGTGAGTCAAGCCAAGGCCGTAGAAACCAAGACCGGGCAAAAACTTGTAATGCACGAAGTATTGCTTCGCACGTTTCATTGGGTCCATTTCCATAAAATTACGACGAATAGCCAATACTTCGCCAGAATCAGCAATGATTGTGACGATGTATGGCAGTTTCAAACCTGTTGGTTCTCCATCTACTCCCATGTCCTCAAAGCCCTCAATGTCAAGGCTTGTGTGGACTTCATACAAAGTTAAATCTTCAGAAGGTCCACTTGGATGAACGCCCTGAATATCGTTAATTGACTCTTCAACCTCATCAGCCATATCGTCTTCACCGTACCCACCAGTAGGTAAGTCGATGTCACGATAGAAACCAACGATCTGCATTTTACGCACTTCGTTGGAATCCATCGTGATACGATGAGTGACACGAGGAGAAGAAACCAAATCAATTGCCCCATAAGGAACAACCAAATCTTCAGCGTGAATAAATTTACTTACCGCACGTTGTTTCAGTGGATCAAAGTAAACTTTCTTAAACGTAGAACCCACAACAGGAAGGTAGAATAGCATCTGATCTAACTCAGGATCATACTCTTCCATCTCATAGGTAATCATATAATTCATATAATCTTTGACGCGCTCAGATTGCTTTACAAGCATTTCATTCTGCGCACCAATAACAGCCGTGCGTACAGGACCAGTTGCAGGTAGCAACTCACGATACGCCTGCGCCTGAAACTGCGTGACAGATTCAGCCAATAACGGATGAATAACGCCAGAAGAGCCTTCAAACGGCTCTGTACGATCCTCAGTCTTCATACCAAGAAACTCTAAGCCTGTTTTGTATGTATCTTCCCAGTCTTCACGAGAAGCCAAATCATCTTCAATTGAACCAACTAAATCAGACGAAATTTTACCTAACTCAGCCTCATCAATAACGTCAGCCAAGTTACCATCAAACGGAACATTCGCGGGAATAGCAGCTTGTTCTTCAAACTCACCTACCACTGCACTACCATCGTCAAACTCTGTGACACCGGGCTGCGCTGGCAAATCAATTACGTTTTGAAGAGATTCGGCTTCTGCAACCATTGGGTCTTGGGGCAATCCACCCGCACCTAATCCACGCTCTATAGCCATTTAATCTTCCTTATCTTCAATCACCGCCCCACATGTGGGACAAGTAATAGCGATTTCTTCTGGGTCTTCATCTGTTATAACTTCGTCAACAACTATGACCTCATCTTCAGGTATGTCATATACTGGCATATCATCATAAGGTAGATGAACGTCTATTGTGATCTTAGGCATTACCTTGTTCCTTCGAATTTAAGACCACTAATTGCTGCGCCACCGCCTCGTGACTGACCGCCACTGGTTGCACCTTTGGTTGAAGCCTTTTTGGGTTTTGGGTCAACTTCCGTTAAAACCCCATCTTTTTCAACACTTCCGCCTTTTATATACATAGAGACTTTTGGCTTTTTTACTGCGCCACCCTCCATGTACTTAACGGCTGCTTCAGGGTCCATTTTTTGTTGCACTGATTCAGGCAACATTGAAAAACCTTTATATTTTTTTGGTGTTTTTGCCATTATTTTAATCCTTTGAAATTACCGCCACGGCCTTTCATGACGCAGCCTTTTTTGGGCTTCTTTTTAGCTTTTGTGCCAACAGCACCACCGCCATTAAATTCTGCGGGTTTTTTACGGCGCGACATGCCTAATTGCCTGCGTAAACGCTCTAGATCAATTGGAGACATCATACCCATTTCACCAAATTCAAGAGCCTCTAACATACCCGCACGATCCATTGCACGTTGACGATCAGCGTCTGAAATAGTCTTGCCTGACTCACCCATCATGCCCATAATTTTTCTACGATCAGCATCTGATATAGTTCTTCCTGCTCCTGCGCCTGCTCCAGCACCTAACATTGCACCTGCGCGACCCATACCCATTCGAGGACGCGGTTTCGGACGCGGTGATGTGGCTGGGGCGGATGGGCTGCTACCCATCGCTTTCATGAGCGCCTGCATTATTGCTTGTTTTTGATCAGCCATAAAAGCCTCCTAATAATATTCACGTTTGCGGCGGTATAGCGCCAGTTCATCTTCGTCATCATAATCACTTGGGGTCGTAATAAAACCACCTTGTCTAAATCGTAGTATAGCCTGAGTCATCGAATCCGCCAAGTCATCATGTTCACCATTAGGAAATGCAGCGCATTCTTCCATAACTTCATCAGCAAAATTAGTCTCAGGACACCATACCATGCCACTCTCAAATACAGGCGCACAAGCATGCATCCTCGTAAACTTGTCCGCACCACGACTCGGCGTAAACGGCGTTACAGGAATACCCATGCGCCTTAATTCCTGCGTCAACGGCATACCACTCGCCTTTTGCTCCACAAGAACCATGTCAGGCTCATACATCTCATACAAATCACTCGCTTGCTGCTTTAGCTCTGGAAACTCCCATCGTCCTCGCAACGCGTCAAGTAAAACAATATGATCCTCTTGCGTTTCATCATAATGAAAAATACCCCAAGTGGTAATCGCACTATAGTCAGCCCTGTCAGACTTACTAAACGCAGTATCATAGCTTTGAATAATATAACTACACGAAGGCGGGTCTTCTTCCTCCCACAAATTCCACCACTCGCGCTTAATAATCGCACCCTCTTCAGCAGTGGGATTCTGCATATACTGAGCATTCCACTTGCCCACAGGAATAGAAGCCTTAACGCTCTCTAACTCATCCAAGCTCCAGAACTCAGGCCAAAGCGAATCACCAGATGGCATAATCGCAGGAAACTCAACAATATCCCACTGATCCGCACCCTTCTCGCTCTGCTTTGCCAAAACCTTCGCAGTTAAATCACGAATACTCCATCGCGTCATAACAATAATAATCGAACCGCCGGGCTGTAAACGCTGCCTTGGACCAGATGTATACCACTCGTAAATGTTATCTAATGCCGTAACACTCAGCGCGTCTTGTTCCGAAACCGGGTCATCAATGATCGCCAAGTCCGCACCACGGCCTGCCAAGGCACCACCAACACCAACCGCATAATACTCACCACCGCCGTTCGTACTCCAACGACCACTCGCCTTGGCATCTGACGCAAGACTGACATTAGGGAAGACATCTCTAAACTCCTCACTATCAATTAAATTTTTAACTTTACGCCCAAAACCAACAGCAAGCTCCGCTGTGTGCGTTGCCTGAATAATCTTCAAATCGGGCCTTCTACCCATTAACCAAGTAGGAAATAAATAACTCGCAAACTCTGACTTCGTATGTCGAGGCGGCATATTAATAATCAATCGCTTGATTTTGCCATCAGCCACAGCTTGCAGCTTCTCAGCGTAAATTTTGTGGTGTCTGCCCTCAATAAACTGAGGCCAAACATGCTTCACAAAACTCATGTAGTTGTCCTGCTTCTCAACACGCTTATCAAGCGTCTGCAAACGCTCCAACATAGGAGCGACCTTTGCTAGTTCCTCATCTGTGAGGTACTTCGAAAAGTCGCTTAAATCATTCATTTTAAACCCCTAAAGACTGCATAAATCTATCAATATTAGGTGTTACCGCACCGCCGACATTAAACTGTTTAGGAGTTCTGAGAATCATTGACCCTAATGGAAGATTAAGCTCTTCAATCATTTTTTCGTAATCAAATTCGTCAATAATCTCTGCGTCATCATCACCCATTCCCTCACTGTAATCATAAGTTGGGTATCCAGACATATAATTATTATAAGGATCATAAGTGGCAGTGTTATCAGCGACAGTGTTATCAGCGCCCATATTATTAACGCCAGCGCCTGCTATTCCAGCGCCTGCTGCACCAGAATATTGATCTACTAATGACTGAGCAGCATCAATAGCTGCCTGATTATCAGGCGCATGTTGCTGAACAAAAGCCATTCTACTTTGAGCAATTTTGGGGTCAGACCCCATCAAAGCGTTGTTATACGCAATTTGATCCGTGTTAAATTTATCCGCTGCCGCAATATAATCGGGATCACCACGAGAATTTCTTACAGATTTAGATGCCCACTCATTCATATGCCAGTCAGCAAAATCTTTTTGAGTTTCCATACCTTCAAAAGCGCCAAGACTATTCGCAGCTTCATAGAAAGCTTTTTGAGTTTGTCCCTTAGTTCCATCAGGAAAAGTAAGCATAACCATGTCATTGCCAATACTTTCGTTTGGACCCACTGTCATATCATACATTTCGACTTCGCCACCTTCACTAAACTGCTTCGGTCCACGAATTATCATAGGCTCACCAGACGCAGGTGTGGTTGTCGAAGTTGAAGTGCCACTGCCTGTATCAGTACGAATAACATCACCTAAAGATGGAGTACCTGTTTCTGTATCAACCTCATCAATTGGAACACATTCACCTAACACTGGGTCTAAAACAAAGCCCTCTGGACATGGATCAACAAAAGTCTCATCGCCAGTTTCTTCTTCCTCTTCCTCACCTACACGTTTTGTAATAACACCATCTTCAGTGTTTGTGTAAGTTGTATTTGAATCCACAATATCAATGTCATCTATGTCTTCGTCAGTATCAGAATATTGATTGCTGTTATTAACATCATCAACACCAACTCGACCACTGCTAACAGTGTATTCACCATCATCGCCTATAAGAACTACACTGTCATTTTGACCATCGCCATCCGCGTCATAGTTCGCGTCAGCAATGCCAACTACAGTGCCTGCACCGTCATAAACAAACGTGCCGCCGTTCTTGTACGCATCAAGCTGTTCCTGAACATAGGCTTCATTCATATTCTCAAGGCTGTATTTATCACCCAATATCGTCAACGGATTCAAGAAAAAGTCTATGCCTTTAACGATTAAATCACCAAACTGTTCTGCGCCAGTCTGTTGAACAACATAATCACCAGCTTCATAAATTGGATTGCCATCTTCACCAATAGGACCGTCCTCTTTATGCTTCGCATCACGCAGCAAGGCATTCAAATACGCTGTCTCAGCCGCGTTTGGAGTCTGACCACGAGCGCCATACAACGCCTGCTGTTCCGCTAAAGTCATCGTTTCTGGATTATCTAACTTCGTCATCGCACTCAAGTACGCTTGAGTACCTGTTTGGCCTGTTTCGCCAGTAACTTCTGTTACAATTTTTGTGTCAGAGTCACCATCCGTATCATCTAAATTACTGTAAAAAGTCTCTGCGTCAGTTCCAAACGCTGCGCGTTCGTAATCAGTTAAGTCATCACTAGGAATGCTAGTTGCATCAGTGTCTGCACTTAAATTTGTTATGTCTACAGGTTGACCGTCAACATAACTTGTACCTCTGTATTGCCCAGTAAAGTTTGTACCGTCAGGGTTCTTTAATTGACCCATATCAGTTTCATCAAAAGTAAGGTCAAGAATCGTGTCATCAAGAGCGCCAGTGTTAATTAAACCCTCCATAGCCAGATCAGCAGAAAGATCATTACTATCTTGACGTTGCGCGTCTAGCGTATCTAAATTTACGTCAGTGTCATACTGAGAAATTTGCTCCTCAACTGATAAAGGACCCGAAGTAACGTTCGTCAATCCTAACTCCTCTAACTGAGCAGCTAACTGAGCAGAAGTCGGCGTGTCATCATCACCAAATAAATCAGTCTCAACTGAATCATCAACAAAATCTAACGCATCGTCAGGAATATTACTTAAATTACCAGCTTCCAAATCAATGTCACCAGTTTCAGTGCCAGTCACAGAACCTGCCAAAAGATCAACAGGAGCATCCAAATTCGTTAAATCAACATCACCGTCAGTTAAATAATTCAACGCATCCGTTAGTTCATCAGCAGAAAAAGATTTCTCAATGCTCTCACTGCCCGGCGTTACAATATCAATCCCACCAGTTACAGGATTTACAACCGCTGAATAACCAACCTTCGATCCGCCAGTCGAGTAGCCAATCGTGTTTCCATCACCCGTACTCAGGTCATTGCCCTGAAATGTACTATAATCATCACTAATCGTACTGTAATCAACGCTAGTTAACTTCGCAGTGTTGTTACTTGCTTCACTCTGCTGCTGACCCTGATCAAGATCAATGTCAGGCCCCTGATACTCCGTGTCACCAACAAAATAACCCGGAATTCCATCCGAACCACCCGTTACAATATTAACAGCAGTCTCTTG
>Ga0208157_1001306_pt1 | contig 11433 bp, 13 predicted proteins | sample 5_EtaG_FD_184077 | JGI IMG/M metagenome (GOLD analysis project Ga0208157, IMG submission 184077) | Marine viral communities from the Subarctic Pacific Ocean - 5_ETSP_OMZ_AT15132 metaG (SPAdes) (version 2) | ecosystem: Environmental > Aquatic > Marine > Oceanic | place: Pacific Ocean | collected...
TATTATAAATTTTTTTTTTTTTTTCTATTAAATTTTATAACATTTTATAAAATTGAAAAGTATTACATATATTTTAACTCACAAAATGTCTGTTATTCAAAAGAGAGGATTAGCAATCTACAAAAAATTAGATACAAATATACAAGATATAATAGATTATTATATTCAATTGAATAATAAGAGAATTAATAATTGGTTGAATTTAGAAATAAGAGAAATATTTGAACTTACATATGAATTTGATTTTCCTTATTTTGACGAATATCCAGATAATACAGAAAATATAAAATATTGTGAATATTATGAAAAAATGAAAAACGAAAATGGATATATAAATTCTATTGTATATTCTGACCCACATATACCTATGGAATTTGTAATACATTTTATAAAAAACATTATGAAAACTCAAAATACAGAGAAGTATAATTATTATAGAGAAACTATTGAATGGTTTATTAATGTAGATATAGATAGAAAATATCCAACTATTAGACCTTTGAGTTTATATTGTTATAAAGAAGAAAAACTATTTATTGAATTGAAAGAAGTATTAGATAAAATAAATAAAAATAAAATTCAAAGTATATTATGTGAATATGATACAGAATTACAAAAATTAATTAATAAAAAAGAAGTTATACAAAATAGAACTAATATGATATGGGAATTACAACAATATATTACTTTATCAAACAATAATGTATTACAATTTATAAAAAATAAATAAAAGTCCATTATAATTTATAAAAAGTCCTATTTAAAGTCCTATTTACATTTTTTATAAAATTGTTTTTTGTTAAAGTATTTTTAACTCACAAAAAGTATGGATTTGTTTATTCAACTAATGAAAACTCCAGGTCTCGGTGAAGAGATTAAAGAACAAATTATTATAAACAAAAATAAGAATATTGAAATAAATAAAAAAAATCTAATAAATGAATTACAAGAAATTATTAATGATAGTTTAGAAGATATATTTACACAAGAAGTCCCTGTTGATATAAATGTAGATTGGGGTGAAACAGAATGGAAATTATGTGAAAGTATTGAAGAACATAATGAGTTTGGTTATATGTGTGACGACTATCCTCTCTTTCATAATATCATGTTGTGTATGATAAAAGATATTGGTTGGTAATTTATAAAAAGTCCATTATAATTTATATAAAACCCTATTTAAAAGTCCTATTTACATTTTTTAAAATTGAAAGGTCTTACATATATTTAACAGCAATGTCAGGTCAATCTTCTGTTATGAAAAAGAATAATCTTCTGGATAAATTTTATACAAAAGCAGAAGTAGCAGAAAGACTTATGGAACAAGTGGATAAGTATGTTAATTTCAACAACGACGAATGGTTTGTAGAACCCTCCGCTGGTAATGGAATATGGATTGATAGTTATAAATCTCTATATGAAGATATGGTTATTGAGAATAATATTATAGGATATGATTTGAAACCAGACAGAGAAGATATTATTCAACAAGATTTTCTAACTTTAAATTTACAAAGACAATTTCAAGATACAAATATAAATTTCATAGGCAATCCTCCTTTTGGTAGAAGTTCAAAATTGTGTAGAGCATTTATTAAGAATATGTGTGATTATCCTAATACACAATCTATTAGTTTAATATTGCCTATTTCATATTGTAAGCCATTTAATCAAGATACTTCATTTAGTAAAAACTTTCATTTAGTTTATGAAGAAGTATTAGAGAAGAATGCTTTTACTAATGAAGTATGTAATAAGAAAAAATTTAATGTAAATGCTGTATTTCAAATATGGATAAGAAAAGATACAGAACGAATTTCAAGAAAAAATTATGGAGATAATAATTTACATATTCCATTATTTAGTTTTGCTTATATGAATAAACAATCAATAGATAAAGCAAGTTTCGCAGTTTGTTTCAAAGGCAATTCAGCAGGTAAAATAGTAAAGCTTACAGATAGTAATGCTAAAGGTCCTATTATTCAAAGTCCTTCATATCATTTTATAGCATTATCAAGAAAAATTAAAAATATTATAAATGTAAATGATTTTATGAATGTCTATAAAGCAATCGCATTTAAAAATTTTGTATTCTATGACGTAGGTTCTCGTTCTATTAATAAGAAAGAATATCATAATGAATTAACAAAATGTGTATTCTTTATTTTTACTATGAGTAAATATTTAAAGTTAAATAGTATATTAGAAAAGTTTGATAGAATAATTGAAATGTCAAAGTTTATTGTGAATTGTTAAAAAAAAAATAAAAAAAAATAATTTACAGAATTTAAAATAATTTAAAATTTTTTTAACTTTTTATACTGAATAAATATTTTATACAACCTGGAGGTATGCTATATCTTTGTTTTAATGAAGTTTTTGAAGGTCCATTACCAAGATTAATTTTATGTTTTCTATTCTCACAATTACAAGTCATATTATCTAATTTTCTATTAGTTAGAAATCTTGTAGGTTTTTGATAATCATATCCAAAACGACAATAGTCACATATAACATAGTCAAGATCTTTTAATTGTTCTATTTCCCACATAGCGCTGCTATTAGGGTTTTCTATAAACCACCACTCTGGTTTCAAATAATTAATAATTTCTAAAACACGAAGTACATACTTTTCATCATCTTTTCGTGCAGCGATTAATTCATTTCTATCTTTCCACTTCCTACCTATCCATGAGTATTGTAATATACTGAACACCCTACAACAAGGTGAAGCCCATATTATATCAAATTCTCCTGGTTCAAATTGTTCATAATTAAATTTCATAATATCCATACAAAATGTAGGATTAAATTTTTTTTCATAATCTAATGAAAGTACATTCCACTCCTGTTCTCTACATACTTTACCTACTGATTGAGTTCCACAAAACAATTCAAGAACTTTCTTTACTTTGTTTTTCTTACCCATTAATATATAGTAGGTTTTAAAGTTTATACTTAAACGATATAGATTTTAAAAAATTATTTTTATCTATATATATTAATAATATATTAATTTTAAACTAATTCAATACTTTTCATATTTACTATTTTATTATAATATCCTTTTTGAATAATAATTATTCTTCTATCATTAATTAAATTTTTAACTCTTTGTATATTATTAGGATGAATAACTCCTTCATAAATTAATTTATGAACTAATAATTCATTATCACTTCTACATTCACAACATTCACAATCATTTACTTTTACATAAACAGTATTATCACTTTCTCCAATATTTTTCATTTCATTTATTATTTCACTTTCACTATCGTCAAAATAAGAATAAGGTATTGTATTAATTAAATCATATTCTATTTTATAAAATGTTTCTTGTTCTGGTTCTTGTTGTTGAGATTGTTGTAATAAATTCATTAATTTTTGATATTCTGCTGTAGATAATTTTTCAGCAATTTCGTCAATACCGTTTAACAGTTCAGCATAAGGCATTTTATTATTAATTATAATTTAACAAAAATCAATTTTAAAAAATTATTTTAAATTTTATAAAAATTTTATAGAAAAAAAAAAAAATTTTTTTATTCAAATTATATTTTGTAAATTATATAGTTATATTTAACTTTTTATTTTTTTTTATCTTTTCGTTCTTTCAATTTTTTTAATAATCTCAATCTTGATTTATCATATTTACCAACATTTTCAAGTCCGTTTAAAGTCGTTGTATCTTTAAATAAGGTTTTACTATTATCAATATAAAATTCACTATAGTCAACTATTGCTTTACACTCATTAATTTTATCTTCTAATGTATTACCAAAATTTTTACAACTTGTATCTTGTAAAATATAAAGTTTAGTTAGTTCTTCCATTTTATTATCTTCATTTTCAGATTTCGCAGAATAATGCTTTGGCATTTTTTTAACTTAATAATATTATAACAAAAATCAATTTTATAAAATGTTATAAAAATTTTATAGAAAAAAAAAAATTTTTTTTTATTTGAATTATATTTTGTAAATTATATAGTTATATTTAACTTTTTATATTTTATCTGGTAATGGTGTATCTAAAAATTTTCTAAATTCCTTTGGATTAGGGTGAGATTTAATTATATCTTTAAGATACATACCACCAAATTTTTTTTTAAATTTTTCATAGTCCTTTACTAATCTTTTATTAATATCTTCATCACTCAAATTAAATTTTTTTTTCTCATACTCTACAAGTCTAAATTCTGGATGTTTATTCCAGTATTCAACTGTATATTTTTTTTTAGTTCCAGCGTTTCTTGCTTTTTTACCCATTTTATTATTAATTATAATTTAACAAAAATCAATTTTATAAAATTATAAATAGGATATAAAATAGGATCATTTATAAAATATAATGGACTTTTTATAAATTAGTCAAATAAATCATCAGTTCTATCAGTTTCACTATCATAATTAACAACTTCATCTTCTTGTATATCAATATTATCATTTACAATTAAATTATTTTGTTGTTCGTAATTTGATAAAGCTTCACTATAACTATCTCTCCAGTAAAATCCTTTTAAATAACAATCAGCATTAAAATGTATATTACCGTCAAACCTAGTAATTCTATCTCCGCTATGGTTCATTATAGCATTTTTATAAATCGCATGTTTTTTTAATTGAGCTTTAAATTTACCTATTCTCATTAAATCTCTAACTTGAATACCAGCGTCAATTTCTTTATCTTTATACTTTTTAAATATATTATGTTCTCCAGCACTAATAGGTATAATATCTAAATTATTATTTGTTTGAATTAATATTTCTTCCATAAATGAAGCAAACTGATTTTGTGAGGATAAATATTGTAATGTTCTTGTTTCTGTTGTTTGACTAAATTCATAATTCTCTTGTAAAAACAGATTACCATTTTTACTAATTTTATCTGGATAAGTTTTAATCCAATCTAATATATATTTCAACATAGGCAATGTCATTTTTTCTTTCCAATCATCACTTTCATATTCAGTATTAGCAAGTTTATATAAACCATTTTGAGATATATATTCACCAGTAAATTCACCATTTTCATATATACCTAAATATTCTTTTGCTTTTTGTGTTCCAGGACATTTAAATTGAAACTTCCAAAATATATCAGTCATTCTTCTACTAATAGCATCATTTATTTCTCCTCTGATTTCTGGCTTTTGATTACAAATTAAAATACTTGTTATTAATAATTTAATTGTTTCTGTATTTTTTTGTAAAAATCTTGCTTTTATACTTGAATTACCAGTTAGAGTTTTTATTAAATTCATACTACAATATCCGTCTTCTTCAATTTCTTCTGCTATAAATACTCTTTTATTTTTTAAGTTCGCCCACTCTGGTGCAGGTTTAGCAACATTAATATCTTTTTCTAATTGTGTCCCTTGTGTTTTATACATAAATGCCTCTATAACTTTTTCATATATATCACAAAATAAACTTTTTCCGTTGCCTCCTTCGCCATTCATAATAATAAACCTTTGAATTTGTTTACCTACTAATCCAGTAGCAAATATATATATTACATCATTTAATACTGCTCTATGTTCTGCTTCTAATTCTAAATCTGTATATGTTTCGTCCATGAAACAACTTTCAAATGCTTTTACAAATTCTTGATAATCTTCTTCTGCTGGTTCATAATAATCATAAGCTAATAATGTTTCTATAAAATCTTCTCTCATAATATTACTAACTTCTCCAGTTCTAACATCTAATTTAATTTTATTTTGAAAAGTTAAATGATAATTCAATTTATCAAATTCTACTTTTTTATTAAATTTAGGTATTAATTCTATTTCAATCATTTTTAATATTTTTTCAATTAATAAAGGTCCTTGAATATCACTTTTTAATCCTTCATTAAGTTTTATTAGTTTTTCATATTTTTTAATCATTTCATTATCTTGTTCTTCTTCTTCTTTATCTAATTCTAAATCTAATTTTTCTTGATAATCTTTTATTTTCATTTTTGTTAAAGTTAAAATATCTTGTAATAAATTTTTTTTAATATTATGATTTTCTACTCCTTGATTAAACCATAAACATTCTTTTTCATTAAAATTATACATAATAGATTTATCTATTAGTGAAGGTTTTGATACTAATAAATTATCTTTATTTATATCTATAAAAAATTTTGCTAATCCATATGGTGTATAGTTATTACAAAAATTACTATCATATTTTTGTTTTATAGTAAAAAATTTTTCTACATTACTTTGTTTTGAATAATTAAAAATAATACCTTTAGCGAACTTTTTATTACTTTTATATTTTTTAACTTCGTCATTAAACCAAGTTTCAAAATCTATTTTTGAATTTGCTTCTATTGATTTACTTGCTTTTACTTTTAAATGATGTAAAATCTCATCATTTTTTAAACATAATACTGCTCCTAATATTTTATAGAAGTTATTAGTATCATTTAAATATTTATAATCTATATTATCTATATGATCTTTAATTTCTTCTACATTACTATTTTCATTTATTTTATTTGTTAATTTATCAATTTGTTTATTTACTTTACTACTTTTCTTTTTCTTATCTTTATTAGAAGTTTTTGTTTTTTTAGGAGCTTTAAAATAATCTTCTTTTAATACTTCTTGTAATTGTTTAAAACCATTTTTATGAAAGTTTTTATCTTTAATTTTCTCTGGATTAATAATTTCAGCATCAACAGAAGCCCAAGAATTTCTACCTTTTAATATTTCAATAAAAGTCGCATGATTTTTAAAATATTTACATTCTTGTGTTTCATTATTTAATTTTTGTTTATAAGCATTTAAATCACTAATACAATCTACTTTTAAAAAAGTATTAAGAAAATAATTTATTTTTTTTGCATTTAAATCTTGATTTGTAATATCACATATAAATATATGGTATCCATATTTTTTTGTTAAGGATTTATAACAGGGATAATTAGTAATTAAATAATTAAATAATATTTTTTCTTGTTGTGTTAATTTATTAAATTCTTCATCGTCTTTTATATCAATATCAAAATGTATTAAATTTCTTGTATCAATATTTATATAATTATATAAAGTATTATCAAAAGTATAAGCAGTAATTCTATTATGTATTTCTGTATCTTGTGCTTCCCACCAGGTATTTATATCTGGTTGATTAATCCATTTAGCATCCTTAATTTGTTTTTTTCCATCTGTTATTTCAACATTTATAGGACACCATTTAATTTCATTAGCATCTAAAAATTCAATTAAGGATGTACTTTCCATTTTATTATATTCATAATTTATTTTTAGATTGTTTATATTATATACATATTTTTTAAAAGTATTTTCAAAATAATATTCAAACTGTTTAAATTATATACTACATAACATAAGTTATTTAAAATAATAAAAGTATATATATATAAGTATGTCTAAAAAATATAAATACTTTTTAAAATGTGGTGATAATAAATATGAATTTCCTAATAGACAATTATTAGTTTCTTATATTCAAAGTAATTTAAATAATACTTTTACACAAAATCAATTAGATAATTATTTTCTTAATAGATTAAGAACTATACCAGAATTTTTTAATAATATTAATAGAATTAGAATTTGAAAAAAAAAAAAATTTATAATTAAAATATTTTAAAAAAGTAAAAAGCACTTTTTTTTTAACTTTTTATAAAATTTTGCTGACACTGGTAACATCTTGGGTAACCACGATTTTCTATATTACAATCTAAACAATATATTTTATATGTTCCATTTGCTCTAGCTTTTAATCTTTTTTGATTTTCTAATATTTTTTTAGCATATTTTCTATCTAATTCTTCTTGTTCTATTATTCTTAAACAATCATTACAAAATTTACTTTTCCTTTTTCTATTTTGTTTATAACAACGACCACACCTATTTACTTTTCCATGACCTTCTGGTAAAAATTTTTTTACACATTCATTTCCTATTGCTATTACATTATTATCTTTACAGTTCCATATATAACAGTTCTCAACTATCTCATGGGTGCAAACACAGTTAAGAGTATATGGTGGTATTTCTATTTGATGTTCTAATCCACAAGGTATATCTTGATGTGTATCACTACTTCCTATACAAATAAAATTTTTCATATCTTTTTTTTCATATCCATAAATATCTTTCATATTTTTATAAAATAACCTTCTATAATAACCTCCTTCTCCCCCTGTATCTTCACTTGCTGGATAAACAATATTATTTTCTGTATTTTCATTTATCGGTTCTAAAAATTCCATATATATATTCATAATTAATTTATCTTTAAATAATTAAACAATATAAAATTATATTATGAAAATAAAATATTTAAAGTGATAATAACAATTTAATATATAAATGGATACAGAATTAGATAATGTAATGGATTATCAAAAGGATAAAGTTAAACCATCTTCATATAAACTATATAAACAATCTTTAAAGAAATTATTAGAAATTCAAAAAACTCCTCACAAGAGTATAGGTAATAATACTTTAACAGAGTTAGATAAGAATGATTACACAATAAATAATATAGCATCTCTTATTAATAATTTTAGTGATTTAAAAGATAAATTAACAAAAAAAGTAGATAAAAAAGCTGTATATGAAAATAATACAATTAAAAATTATTTATCTGCATTAAATTTTATTAAACAAAGTCCAGTAATTGAAAAACTTTTAAAAGAAGATGCTTTAGCATTACTTTATGAATTTTTTGGTGTTATAAAAGATAAAATTAAAAAAAATACTTTATCAAATGAAAAGTCTATTAAAGAAGAAGAGAATTGGCTTAGTCCAGAAGAACTTAATAAGATAGAAAAAAAATTAACAAAAGAATATAAACAAAATAAAAATAAAGATACTTTACAAAAATTAATATTAGTTATACTTTATAAAGGTAAAATAATTAGACCTTTAAGAAATGATTATGCTGGTATGTATATTAGTATGGAGGATGATACTGCTGGTAATTATTTATATATAGATGAAGAAGATCATACAAAAAAATATTTTGTATTAAATGATTATAAAACTCAAAGACATTATGGTAAAAAAAAATATACAATTCCTAAAAGGAGTGTATTAAATAGATTATTAACAGATTTATATGAATTTAGAATGGAGGATGGTGTAGCACACTTTCTTGAAAATCCAGGTATTAAAAAAGAATTAACGTCCATGAGTAAAAATAATTTAACAAAATATTTACAAAATTTATTCAATTCATATCTAAATAAAAAAGTATCTTCTTCTATGTTAAGAAGTATATATATATCTAATTTAGATTTTAATAAACTATCTACTGGTAAATTGAAAAAGATTTCTAAAGATATGACGCATTCATTTGATACACAACAAACAGATTATAAAAAGTTAGAAAGTTAGAATTAAGATATATTTTTACATTTTAAAATATTTAATATAAAAATTTTTTTTTTTTTTAAAGTATCATATCTCCTGCATCCTGGTCTTGTGCTGGAGGTGGTGCTGTTGTATTAGGTCTTGTTCTTGCTCTAAATTCAGCAAAGGTTTCACCCTGTATTTGTCCTGCTGGAGCTTGTGGAACAATAGCACTTTTAACTCCACTTGTTATAGCAGGACCTACTGGATTAGGTTGAGGTGTAGGATTTAAATGATTATCTTCATGCACACCACTTGAAATTTTTGGTTGAGCGTTTTTAGGATTACCTGCTTCAGTTCCAGCTTGTTTAATAATTGAATGTGCGTCAACGTGGTGTTCGTTATGTTGTGGTGTAGGATTTTGAAAATTATGTAATTTAATAGCTACTGGAGGATTAACTTTATCAATTGTTCCTGGTGCTACTGTTTTTGTATTTTGTAAATGTTGAATAATATTTTTTGAATGTTGTTTGCTATAATCTTTACTTGACTGACCTTTTGCTAAACTTGAAGCACCTTGTTTATTATTTTCAGCACTAATTTGTGAATGTAAATGTGGTGTAGGATCATTTAAATTAAATTGTGTAAGATACCTTTTATATTCAACTTGTCCTACACCGAAACCTTGATTAAAACGAAAATTTTTATATTCTTGAAAACTCATTATATTATGATTAATATGTTGATTTGTATTTGGTATCTGATTTGGTTTTGGTATTCTTTTAACTGGTTTATCATATACAGGACGGTGGTGTATTTGATAATTTAAATAACTATCCTCTAATCTATCGTGATAAGCTTTATCTTGTGCTGATGTAGAAACACTAAATGTTTTAGGGAGTGAACTTAAATTACCTTTTAATTTTTTTATATCTTCTGGACTTTCATATGGTATTGTTGCTCCAGTTGATTTTTGTTTTCCTATTTTTTCTTTATCTTCAAAATATTTTTGTCTATTAGCAGAAGCTTTTATCATAGCTTTTACTAAATTTTGTTGTCTATTATATTCTGCTAATTGTTTATTATATTTATCCATAGATGCTTTTCTATCTTCCATAGCACCAGGCCCTATAACAGTTGAACTAGGCATAGTAGGTTTAGTTACTTTTTGTTTTACTTGACTTGCTAATTCTGCGAATTGCTGATTTACTAATGAAGAAACTTGTGATTTTTTATATTGATTATATTTCTCGTCACTACTTGGTATTCCATATAATTTTAGAAAACTATCAAATTCAGTTCTACTTAACATTTATAATTATATATTATATAATAATTTTGAAAATTAGAAAGTTAATATTTTTTTTTCAATTTTAAAAGTACTTTCTTTTTTCTTTTGTTTTTCTAATTCTCTTTCAAATTTATTTTCTTGTTTATCTTCATCTCTTTCTTTTTTACATTTATCTAACCACATTTGTCTTCTTCTTGCTATATCGTGATAATCAAAAGGTAATCCTAATTTTTCTCTTGCTATTGAATGTAAAAATTCTTCTGGTAAATCATAATAATTTTTATAATTATCAACTAATAGATTTAATTTTTGTTTTGTAGTTAATTCTAAATTATTTTTAATATAATGTGTGCGTAAATCATTAGTCAAGTCCTTATTACATATATTAATATTTCCTATTAAATAATTTATTTTTTGAATATCAAAGGTATTAGGATTACAAGCTGGTATATGTTTTACAAATTCTTCACTACTTAATTTATTTTCTTCTTCAAAATAATCTATTAATTTAAAAGTATGTTCTGTTTCTTCATCATCCATTATATATTATATTTTATTTTTTATTTAAATTATTAACACTTCCATAAAAACTTTCTTGAATAATAATTAGCACTTTCTTTATTATCCTTTGTTAATTTACCATTACCATCTCTTATTCCAGCACTACGAGCACAATAATTTTTTCTTCTTTTCTTATCTTTATGTTGAGTAAAATCTTTCATACTACTATCACCAAAATGTATTATTTTACCACCTGGAGTTAATACTTTAAATTTTTTGCCTTTATTATCACTTTTAACTGGTATTCCTTTTT
>Ga0208157_1001311_pt1 | contig 11391 bp, 7 predicted proteins | sample 5_EtaG_FD_184077 | JGI IMG/M metagenome (GOLD analysis project Ga0208157, IMG submission 184077) | Marine viral communities from the Subarctic Pacific Ocean - 5_ETSP_OMZ_AT15132 metaG (SPAdes) (version 2) | ecosystem: Environmental > Aquatic > Marine > Oceanic | place: Pacific Ocean | collected...
AGAAAGTATACAAAATAAATATTTTACTTTTAAAAATGGTCATATATATGAACATCATGTTGGAGATGTTTGTAATTTTTATGGTTCAAAAGAAACACCATATGTGGAGGTTATTTTGAATGAAGCTCCTGCCAATATGAAAAATTTTAGAACATTGAATTATGAGGGAGATTCTGGATGGACATGTCCTAGTATAACTAGTGATCAGCAGGACGGAGCTGTAGATTCATTTATAAATAAAGAAAATAAATATTTTAACTACATAAGAGGAGGTTCGGAAACAGCTACTACAATTGATTTAAAAGCATTAAATGTACAAGGTATAGGCGACTGGGGTAGTAATGTTAGTGCTGGTACAAATTTAAGAAAATATACTTTTGCGAATGCAGTTCCTGAGGATTTACAAATAGATGACGATTTGTATTATGTTCACCCAAGCACAGGTGTTAATACTAGAATAGGTCCTGTAACAGCAATCACATCAACCGAGGTTACTGCTAATTTTTCAACAACAGCATCTCCGCCATCTTATCCAACTTATTTTATATTTTATGTAAAACAAGCAAAATGGCAAACAAGTGGTTTATTAGGTTATCATGCAGTTGTAAAGATGCGAAATACAGCAAGCACGGTTAAAGAAATATATGCTGTTGGAAGTGAAATTAGTATAAGTAGTTAATACGTAATAATAAATATATAAAAATATATAATGGAAAGTATAGTAGAAATATCAAAATTAATAATAGAAGCACCTACGGGAGGAGCAAGCTGGGCAATCGCACCAATGGTAGCTGCTGCGGGTATACAAGCAGCTGGTCAAGCAGTAGGCGGTCTTATAAAATTTGGTGCTAGTTTATTTGGAGGTGGTAAAAGAAGACGTGAACAAAGAAGAGCGGCTAGAGAACTAAAACAAGAAAAACAAGCATTTAGAGATTTAGATACATCTAATCCATATAAAAACATAACTAATCCTTATACAAATTTAACTGTTAATACTCAAGCAGCAGATTTTGCGGCACAACAAAGCGCACAGGGAGCTGCAAATATTATGAGTAGTATGGCTGCTTCGGCAGGGGGCGGAGGGGTTGCTGCATTAGCGCAGGCAATGGCAAATAGTCAAAACCAGCAAGCTCAAGCTGCTTCAGCAAGTATAGCTCAGCAAGAACAAAGAAATGCACAATTAGGTGCTCAAGGTGAGCAATCAAGACAAATGGCTATTGCAGGTGGAGAAGCACAGTCTCAAAAAATGGCTTATGAAAAACAAAGTACTTTACTTGGAATGGCGCAGCAAAGAAAAGCAGCAGCAGACCAGGCAAGAAAAGACGCAACAAATCAATTAGTTGGTGGATTAACAGATATGGCCGGTGGTGCGGCTGGTGTAGCGCAATCAGGAATTTTAAAACCTACATAATATGGCAGATAAAAACTTAATATTAGGAGCAAGACTTGCGGCAGGCGGTTTTAATACTGGTCTATCAGATACTATAGATAAAAGTATAAAAAGAACTACTGATAACTTAATAAAACAAATTGAAGGAAATAGAATAGCGCGAGAAGCGGCCGACGCTAGGGCTAGAGGTATACTTGATAAATTTCCAGAAGAAATTAATTTTTCAAAATTAGATGGCATACAAAGAGAAACCTTAACCCCATGGGCTTTTGATAAAAAGAAAAGAGCTTTTGAAATAGGTAATATGCTAGCAGAAGTGCCTGCGGGTACACCTGAATATTTAACTTTACAAAATGAATTAAATAATATAACTGCCTCATATTCAAATGCAAATGATAACTTACTTTGGGTTCAAGCTAAAAGAAAAGAATATTCTGAAAACCATTTGAGAATATCTAAAGGTTACGATGCCGGCAAAAAAGGTGCATTAGATAATATACTATTACCCGATGAACTGGATTATACAATGACATATGATAATTTTGGTAATCCTACATACAATACAACACATAATGGTAAAAATTATTCATTTACTAAAAAAGATTTTGATTGGTTTGAAACTGATGACGAATTTTCACAATATTTAGATAAATTAAACAAGAGTGTAATTAAAGATGGAATAGAAGGTATTAATTTAAATGATGATAAATTTAATGGATTAGTTGAGTCTTTAAAAAGAAACTTAATAATTGAACTAGATAAAGGAGGCGACGATAGAATTAAATCAATTTTATATGATGATTTATTTAAAGATGTTTTTAGTGATGAAGAAAGAGCAAAATATGAAGAAGACCCTATTAATTTTAAACCTATTATAGTTAGTAAAATAATGACTGGTTTAATAGAACAAAATTCAGTTGGATATTCAGCATATAAGCCTAGTGGCGGAGAAAGTGAGTTTACAGCTAGTATGCAGCAAAAAATTAACTTAGCAATGCCTACAATTCAAAATGCAATTAATTTTGCAACACAGCCTTTAAATGCAAAAGAAAGAGTTCAAGCTTTACAAAGATTAGATATTAAAAATGCTAGCAAATTTATGGATAAAGATCAACTCTTTAAAGCTTGGGATTCTGCTCAACAACAAACAGATACTAAAACTGTAGACATGACATCAAAAGCTTATCAAAAATTGCCTCGCGAAGAAAAAGTAAAATTATTTAATGAAACATATGGCGATGATCAGATAGGTGTATTTTATGATCAAACATCTATTCCTCAAAACAATCAAGAAGATTTATTTAGGTTATATGCAAAAACAGCTGGATTGGATACAGAAGTTATAAATTATTACATAATGAATGCAAAAGAAGGTACATTTGGAGGTATTGTATTGCCAGATGGAAAAATAAAAACTAAAGGTCGATTTAATCAAAAAACCATGCGGTTTGAAGGTGAAGACTATGTAGGCGAATTATTAGAGGAAATTAGATTAAAAAAGCCAGTTGACGTTACACAAGATATAATTGACGGATTAAATAACATCGAAGGAAATAATAACTAGATGGAAGAACTATACCAAGCATTACTTCAAAAATTCGATGCTAATATGGGAGAAGACTTAAGAACTAAGCAAATTTCTTTTCTACTAACACAAGACCCCACTAAAGCAATAGACGCCCTATATAAAAAATATACCGGGGCGTTACCACCTAAAAATTCAAAAAGATTTCTTTATAATAAAGCCCTTGAACTAACCCCAGCAAAAGAAGAAAAAATTAAACCATCATTAGGTAGAAGATTTGTAAATGCTTTTAAAAAAATTGGGTCAAGTGTTTCTGATGATTTTTTAAGAGACAGTGCTGCTAGAAGAATTGAAAAAAATGAAAGACAGATAAGAAAAATTAAAAATACTCCAGATAGTATAAATAGTTTTCGTGTAGGTGGAGTATATCTTATGAAAGAAGGTAATTTTGTAGGTGGGCGAAGCGTAGACAGAGAAAATGCTTTAAAGTATTACGAAGACTTAGTTGAAAAAGATAGTAAAATATTTAGAGAAAATTTTATTGAATCTAAAGAAATGCAAGAATATTTAGATAGATATGAAAAAATAAATATATTTGAAGATGATGGAGATAATGAATTATGGGATGATTTTAATTTAACTTTTGATAAAACAACTGGTGTAGTTGCAGAACAAATACCACAAATGCTTTCTGCCCTAGTTAGTTTTGGTTTTACAACATACACTCAAGAAGGCGGAGCGGTAGCAACAGAATTAATTAACAGGATTGCTGCTGAAGAAATAGGTTTAACATATGAAGCATTTCAAAACTTACCAAAAGACCAACAAGCTAATGCTGTATTAAACGCTATTCAAGATGGGAAAACAGTGGATGCTCTTAATGAGGCTAACAGAGTAGGTATACAAAACGCAGCCATGGATTATGCAAGTAATCTTTTTTTAGTAGGTAAAGCGACTAAATTTGTGCCAAAAACAGCTCTTAGGGGTATACTAAAAGGTCAAGTTAATCAAGACGCGCAAGATTTTTTAATTGGTACTGGGTATTCTCAATTAGCAGAAATTGTTACAGAAAATAGCCAAGAAATAAATTCAGCATTAGCATTAGATAATCCTATAACTGCAAAATTAATTGCAGAAACAACCGCTCAAACAATATTAGGTACTAGTGGTACACAAGTAAGTATAACAGGTACAAGTATGGCTATTAGAGAGGGAATAGCTGAATTAACAGCATTAAGAGATCCCGAAAGCTTAAGAGCAATAGTAAACGCGTTAAAAGTAGAGGTAAAGAAAAGTAATAAAACTCAAGCTGAAAAAGACCAAATATTAAGAAATATAGATGTTGCTGAGAATGTAGCAAATAATTCTACTTATAGATATTTATCTTATGAAAGTAGAAAAAAAATGTTTGATTTACAAATTGAAAAAGCAGATGCACAATCTAATCTTACTGGTTTAGAAAAAGAATTTAAAACAAATAATAGCATTTCAATTGAGGCTAAAATTGAAAATGAAAAACAAAGAATTGAAAGTTATGATAATCAATTAATTGATACAAAACTTTTGGAATATTTTCATACAACAGGCAAAACTTTATTATCATATATAAATTCAGATAAAACTGGGGTATTTGCGGGTAAACAAGGTATAATGCGTAAAACTAGAGCTGAGTTGAAAGCATGGCTTGAAAAAAATAGACCTGACCTTTTGACAGACGAGAATGTTATTGACATGTTAGAAGGCACTGTAAATGAATCTGGTATGCGTATGTACACGTCTGGAGTTATGAAGGGTGATTTAGCTTTATTTGTTGAAGAAAATGTTGACAACAATATATTTAAAACTAATAATGGTAGAAGTACCTCCGGCAATGTTGTACATCATGAGGTAATGCACTTTATATTTGAATCTTTATCAAGAGATGAAAAAACAAGTATAATACAAGCTTTAGACACAGATTTTTCTAATTCAACAGACCCTAAAATGGTAGCTGCATATGAATTATTAAAACAAAGGTTATCTGTATATGGTAAATTTGATCTTAAAAATAATGATATTGTAGATGAATATTTATCAGGGTTATCTGATGTTTTAGCTAATCAAGCTGCCTTAGAAAATATTGAACAAGCTAACATGTTTAATAAATTTGGAGAAGCGTTCGCAAAAACTTATTCTAAAAATATAAAGAATTTACCATTTGAAATTAGCGGAGAAAATGCTTTAGAATTAATAAAAAGATATAATAGTTTTACAGGTGTTAAACCTTTATCTGCAAAAACAGTATTAGAAGCAGCTGATGATGTTGCAAAAACTGTAGCAAAAAGTGGCAAGGTTGATATTGAAGAAAAAACTAAACCGTCTAAAGAAGCTGAATTAACTTCCGAACAAATAAAAGCTAGCCAGAACGCATTAGATAAGTATATTACAGAAGATATAAAAACACAAGATGATTTTAAAGCCAGTGATGTTGCTAGAGCAGGTATATACACAGAAATAGAAAGTAATCTTATTATAGACCCAGTTATAAATAGCATAATACAAAGAGATGAAAATACTGGTAGTTTGGCACCTGAGGTGCAAGAAGATATTAAAAGAAAGGTAAGAGAAAGAATTACAGAAAGAATATTTAAAAACTTTAATCCAACATTAGAAGGAAATAAAAGAAGTGTATTTAGTTATATTTATGGTAAAAAAGAAAGCAAGGGACTAGGTGGTATTGCATTTAGAGCATTTCAAGATGTTAAATTAGAATATGTAAAGAAACCAAAAGCACAATCTATTGAAACAGATGCTGGTGCTACAATTGATATTTTAGATGAAACTTCAATGGATGTAGAATCTATGATAGATGCTAAAATACTTAGTGAGAACATAGAAAATACTTCTAATCCTAAAATGGAAAATGAAATTGATATACTCACAGAAGATGATATAAAAGATTTACAAGATTTTGTTGATGAAATATTTGGTGAAGACCAAGCTTTTGATCCAAGCGATGCTGATTTTAGAAATAATATTAAAAATTTGTTTGAAAATGCAGTAATGCCTAAAATAAGAAAAGCGGCTGGTAATTTTGAAAAGTTTTTTGATAAATATATAGATAAACTTTTTGACCCTAAGAAAAAGTTATTATCAATACAATATTTATATCAAGCAGAAAGAAAATTAGAAAACAAAAACTTTGCTAAGTTAAATAAAAGATTAACAACACAAGAAGAGATTAGAAAAGCAAGAGATGAAAAAAATGCTTTTGTTGAAAATGAAGCACAAGGTGTTGATTTATATGATAGGCTAAAACCATCATTAGAAATTTTAAAAGAATATTATAGTTATGGTGAAAAGAAACCTAATTCTACTATAAGAGCAAGAAGAAATAAACTTTTTGCGGAATTCGGCAAAGAAATTGCATTCAACTTATCTCCAGCGGCAATAAAGCAATCGCCGTTATCTACTGAAGATCAGGCCACAGCAGCTAGAAAAATAGAAAGAACTTTGGCTAGTAGACAATTTGCTTTTAAAATGGGATTAGGAAATATTTGGTATAATGTTACTGACGATACTAAAAGATATTCTAATGGTATGATTGATTTTTTACCATACCTTGATAAATTCCCAGGTTTATTAAATATTGGTATTGTCACTAGTGGATTACAAATGGGTGGTTATATTACTAAAGATCAAATTCAAGAAATTAAACAACAATTACTAGCAGGTTCTAAAAATTGGGTTGGTAAAAAGAATTTTTCTTATGGTAAATCAGCAACAAGAAAGCAAGCGCGTGAAGATGCTGAAAAAAATTATTATAAGGGCGCACCTATTAATCAAAAAAATCTTAAAACTAGAAGCTTACAATGGTTAGAAGAAACTACTGATAGATACACTAATGCGGGTATACATTTATGGTTAGCTATTAATGAATTTATAAATGAACCTAATATTACACAAGCGCAGAAAAACGAAAGACTTTTAACTATGATACACTTTATGGTTAATTCTTATAAAGATAAATCACATTTGCATAGAAGAATGGCTAAGCTTGCGGGATTTGACGTAGTAGCGGCTGCAAATAATGAGCAAATGATAATGGAACATGCAATGCAAAGTTTTAGAGCTTGGAAAGAATTGTTAAGTGGAATTAATAAAAAAGAAATACCGTTTACAAAATTATTAGATAAAGTTTTAGAAAATTATGTATTAATAGGTATGTCTAAAAAAGATGCTGACAAAGTTGATGCGGCTACATATATAGATAACGAAGGTAAAACTAAATTTTATAAATTTGGTATGGGTAGAAACTGGAATTTATGGAAAGATAGTTGGACAAGAAGACATTTTAATAGCGCGGTTGCAAAAATTGACGGCGGTGTTACAATAAAAAACTATAAAACATTACAAGGAAAATCATTTTCGGTACAATTTAACATAAAAAAAGATGGTACTCCTAGAACTTTACCTAGTAAAGAAGCTAATTTGGATTTAGAATTTAATTCAATATTAGAAGATAAATCTGGCGTATTATCAACTACTAAATATTCTGCAGTAAGAGCCAGAAGAAGAGGCAAAAATAAAGGTAGATATAATTTATTTATACCGCCGGGAGCAGAAGACTTTTTAGGACTAATGTACACATTATTACCTAAAGGATTTAAAGGTGACCAAGCTATAGAATGGGTTAGAATTAATTTAATCAGACCTTTTGGTAGAGCTATGGCAAATATTGAAAGAGAAAGATCAGCAATGATGGCTGACTTTGCAGAATTAAAATTAAGATTACCTAAATTACCAAAAAAAGCTGGAATATTTGCACAATCGCCATTACAGGAAAAAGTATTAGATGGTGATTTCACAATGGGCGATGCTGTCAGGGTTTATATATGGAATAAACAAAAAATGCAAATCCCAGGTTTAAGTAAAGAAGAAGAAGCAAGCTTAGTTAACTTAATTAAAAAAGATAAAACTTTTAAAGATTTTGCAGATAATTTAATATTAATTACTAAAGCTGATGGCTATATAAAACCTGATAATAATTGGGAATCTGGAACTATATCAACAGATTTAAAACAAAGTATAAACACAACAAAAAGAGAAAAATACCTTCAGCAATGGCAAAAAAATGCTGATACGGTATTTTCAGAAGAAAATTTAAATAAACTTGAAGCTTTATTTGGTAGAAAGTATAGAGAAGCGTTAGAAGATATTCTTCGTAGAATGAAAACTGGTAGAAATAGAAAGCCTAGTAACAATAAGCAAATTAACATTATGTTAGATTGGCTTAATGATGCAGTTGGTACTATTATGTTCTTAAATAGAAAATCTGCTGTTCTACAAACAATATCAACCATAAACTTCATAAACTGGAGTGATAATAATTTATTACAGGCTGGTAAAGCTTTTTCTAATCAAAAACAATTTTGGGGAGATTTTATGAGATTATTTAATTCAGACTATTTAGTTCAAAGAAGAGGTGGTTTGAAAATAAATATTAACGAATCTGAACTTGTAGAGCAGGCTGAAAAAGGAGGAATGCGTGGTGTTATAAGTTTATTACTAAGTAAAGGTTTTGTTTTAACAAGATATGCGGATAGTTTTGCAATTGCATTAGGAGGCGCAAGTTTTATTAGAAATAGAACAAATACATATACTAATAAAGGATTAGAACAAGATATTGCTTTTAAAAGAGCTTTTGAAGATTTTAGAGAAATAGCTGAAGAAACACAACAATCTAGTAGACCTGATAAAATATCTATGCAGCAAGCAAGTAATTTAGGTAGAGTTGTTTTAGCTTTTGCTAATACACCTATGCAGTATGCCAGACTTATGAAAAGAGCTGCTCAAGATATACGAGACGGACGTGGTGACCCTAGAACTAATTGGTCAAAGCTTATATATTATAGTTTTGTTCAAAACTTTATATTCAACGCAATGCAGCAAGCACTATTTGCAATGGGATTTGGAGAAGAAGAAGAAGATGAAAAAGAAAGAGATAGGGTTATAAAAACTGCTGAGGGAATGGCTGATTCAGTTATTAGAGGTACAGGTGTATATGGCAATATAATTTTAATGGCTAAAAATGTTGCAGTTGATTTAGCCAGAAGAGCAGGTAGACCTCGGCCTAAATTTGGGGATGCAGCATGGAAATTATTTGATTTTATGCCGCCCGTAGATAGAAAGGTGACACAAATAAGACAAGCACTTTCTGTATTTGATTATGAAATGGATGAAATAAAAGAATCGGGACTTAGTTTAGATAATCCCGCAACAATGGCAGCTGCAAGATTTATATCAGCCACAGCTAATATACCTCTTGATCAGGCAATGAGATTGTATGAACAAGGTAAAGGAATTGTAGATTCAGAAACTGAATTGTGGCAAAAATTAGCGCTGTTATTAGGTTGGGACGGATGGACTTTAAAAATAGAAGAAGATAATACAAAATTAATAAAAAAGAAAAATGAGTTACAACCTACTAAAATTAAAAAATTAAAAATTAAAAAGCTAAAAATAAAATAATTATGGCAAAAGACGCATGTTATAAAAAAGTAAAAGCAAGGTATAAAGTGTTCCCGTCCGCGTATGCTAGTGGTGCAATCGCTAAGTGTAGAAAAGTTGGGGCAGCAAACTGGGGTAATAAATCAAAAAAATAAGTTAAAATGGAAGGTAAAGATAAAAAAAATTATAAGCCACATATGATGTATTGTAAAGATGGCTCATCAAAAAAAGCTAAAACATATAAAGAGCATCTAGCATTAAAGAAAAAGGGTTGTGGACATTCACCTATGAAAATGGACCCAAATGAAAAACAACCACCTAAAGATAGAAATATGGGGAAAGCAAAGCAAGACCGAAATCTTCCTGAAAAAAGAAAAAGAGGAACAAGAGATAAAAATGGAAATATTGTAGGTGGTATAAGAGGAAATGTAAATGGTAACAAAAACCCAAAGCTTCCAACAAAAAGAAATACAAATAATCTAAATGGTAAGAAAAACTAAAAAAGGGGCGGCTCTTAAACGTTGGTTTAAAGAAGAATGGATTGATGTAAGAACTGGTAAACCCTGCGGAAGACGTAAAGGAGAAAAAAGAGGTGTGCCTTATTGTAGACCTAAAAAAAGAGTATCAAGTAAAACTGTAAAAACAGCTTCTGAAATGTCTTCAGCTGAAAAAGCAGCAAAAATAAGAGAAAAGAAAAATTTAGGTCAGCCTGCAGGTAAGCCAAGAAGAGTTAAAAACGTTAAAAGACGCAAATAACAGGTAATTACATATATTATACAAACTTAACATTATGAAACAAATTTTAACTATCTTAGTGATATTAATATCATTTAATATTACTGCACAAGAAGAAAAGAAAAAAGGTAAATTTTTTAAATCTATTTATAATGAATTATTTAAATATGGTACTTTTTATGTAGCTGGTAATATTGACAACCCAAAAGAAGAACCTAAAGATTATTTTGTAAGAACTAATCCAGATGGTAATTTATATGCACCCCCTGTAGTTGTAGATGGTACAGATTATTATGACTATGATTATAGGTATGGTTTTGGTATCCGTAAGATTGCTAGATTTGATTATGAAAGAAAAGCTAAAGATTATTATGATGGGACTGAATCTAACGTAGCTATGACAGCCCCTAACTCATCCGTTAAAGGTTTAGAATATGTATTTCATACGGAAAAAGAAAGATCCAGAGATGAGATATTTAAAAATCATAGATATTTCCTAAAACACAGTGGGAAATACCACATGGTAAAATTAGAAAGTAGAGCTCAAGGAAAAGTTGATTTCAAATATAAATCAGCAGAATTAAGAGCTAAGTTACCTATTGGTAAAAAATTTAGTTTATCAGCGGGTGCAATGTATAGAACACATGAGAGACCTTATGGTTATAATCCTGTAGAAATATGGTTAAATGAAACTAATCAAGATGGTTGGGCTGTTAATCCTTGGTATACATTAGGTTTCTATTATGGATATGATGATATATATTATACATACGAAGATGAGTATTCAGGTGAAACGGTATCTGATTGGTATTGGATAGATGAGCAAGGCGAAACGGTTGCCTATACAGATTTACAGTTTCGTGACACGGTATTTGCTGAGTTAATGAATCGTTATAATCATGAAGTATGGGATACTATAGATGCGTTTGGTGTAGTATCACCTGTGGTTGGTTTTGATTTTTATCATTTTAAGTCAAATTTTTGGCTCCATGCTTATGGATCTTATTTACCACCATTTCATAATTATGTAAAAGGAGATGAGGCTTTTAGTTATTTCAATAGAAACAACTGGGGTCTTGGAGGATTAAGAGAGGATGCTGATAAAGAACAATGGGAAGACTTCCAGGCTGGTATAAACTTTGGATGGAAATTAAATAGATCAATAGGAATATTCTTTGAAGGTGAATATACTAAGTTCTGGGACAGTAGAATATATAATGGATCTGTAGGATTAAATATAACACTTAGATAA
>Ga0208157_1001312_pt1 | contig 11390 bp, 18 predicted proteins | sample 5_EtaG_FD_184077 | JGI IMG/M metagenome (GOLD analysis project Ga0208157, IMG submission 184077) | Marine viral communities from the Subarctic Pacific Ocean - 5_ETSP_OMZ_AT15132 metaG (SPAdes) (version 2) | ecosystem: Environmental > Aquatic > Marine > Oceanic | place: Pacific Ocean | collected...
CCTCTTTTGTTTGAGTTTTGTCTTGCAAATTTTGCTGCAAGTTTGAGAATAAATTCTGCGTGGCTGTGTGCGAGCTTGCCTCTTTCGCAAGCAATATCACGCTCCACAATAGAATCGGACCTTTTAAGCCAACTTTCAAGGGCATCTTTTGTATGTTGGGGTGCAGTTTCTTTTAAAATGTGTGTAACTGAGTGATATACGTTGTTTTCTTTATCACGGTAGACTCTGTGCGGTCCACTATTATCTTGAATTAGCTTCCATTTTCTGAGAGATGCTAGGGCATTTTGTTTGTCTAGCGTTCCCATGAATGGATAATAAATACACGTTCCCATAATTAATATACAGCAAAATAAAAGGGAGTCAATAGCGACTCCCTATAAATGGGGATTATTCTTCTTCTTTAAAGGGATTACCACCTTTAAGAAGTCGTTCTAGATCGAACTCTTTTTCTGCTTCCCATGCTTCATCTACAGCTTTAGCCATAGCTTTTTTCAGTGGAGCAGCTTGCACAGTATACTTTGTATCTGTGCCTTCTCCTGTACGAGACAAGTAAAAATCACATTCAGTCATATCTTCGTAATCATCTAACTGACTGATTACGTCAAATTGCTGAGTGATTGTTTTTTGAGTCCAAGAAAATACTTGTACACGTTCCAAGTCATAATTATATATGGGAACTGCTTGAGCTATCTTGCAAGGCTCGTTTGCTTTACCATCTCTGGAAAGTGATCTAACGTAGTCATCGCCAAGTTTTTCTGTAATATCCTCTGCGGTGGGATCTTCAGCGAAACGGAATGGCTTACGTCTTTCTGGATTGTTAACTTCGTTACCCCATAGTTCATAGAACATGAAAGGCTCTTCAGCTAACAGTTTAAAACGAACTTTTTGTCCATTTTTAACATTTGGTGGATTTAAGTAATCGTCTTTTGTGCTACTTGAAGATGCAGCATCTTCTCTAGCTTTAGTTGAAATGAAAGGCATAATGCGTGTTGGCTATAAAAGCCTGAGTTGCCTTACTATTGTAGTACATAGACAAATTAATGTCAATGCTATATAATAAGAAAACCCTAAAGGGTGGAGTTCCTTCAGGGTTTCAACATATAGTCTACAGTAGGTATTGTAACACATGAGTAATAAAAATTTCATCCCTGAAATTCCATTGACATGGTTGACTTGTCCAATATATGCCGAGGGTGTATTACTACCAAAAAGAAACGAGTCGAGTCCAGATAGATATTCTGATGGGAAAGTACCGTTTGGTAGAGCGTGGAAAGAAGAACTTACAGTAAATGATTCGGCTCTGATGATTGAAAGGGAGCCTGATAAGTTCAAAGCTATAGGTATATTCACAGGACAAAAGTCAGATGGTCTTGTGATATTTGACGTAGATAGAAATTTAGGTGTTATTGAAAAGAAATGGGGTAAAGATCTCAAAAAAGCACCAAAAGTTACATCACTCAGGAAAAATGCTGCGAAGTTTTTGTTTAAAGTACCGCAGGATCTTGTAACTGAGGTTGCATCTATCAGTCAGACTGCTGCTGGACAAGAGGGTTGGGAAGTTTTGTGGGGAGGACAGGGTGTTATAGCAGGAGAATATTATAAGAAAGGAGTTGGTAAAGGCGAATATAAATTAGAAGGCGATCTTTTTGACGTACCAGTTGCCCCAGAATGGCTGTTGTCTCGTATGAAAGATCAGTACAAGAAAAATAATCAAGATGTTGATATTAAATATGTTGATAACAGATGGAGTAAACGAACCAAGGAAGAGAGAGTTGCTATTGTTAGTGGTTGCTTGAGTGTTATCGGACATAAAGGACCTAACCAAGAGCATTATTGGTGGGAAATTGGAGCAATGATAAACAATGAGCTACCGGGGATTGAAGGTTTAGAACTTTGGACAGAGTGGAGTAGAAAAGATCCTGATTATGAGCATTGTTGGGAAGAAGGCGAGGATCCCTGTGCTGCTAGATGGTATGCAACATGGAGAAATGATGGTGCTAGATACAATATGTCGCACTTGATTGAGTTGGCTGATAAGGTCGATCCAGAGAGAAAGAGATTTAAACAGGTTGGATTAGATAAATTAATTGAAGATGTAGAGGCTATCCCACTTAGATATAAAGAAGAAGTGCTGGATGGCGAAGATCTCATTCAGCGATATATGGATATTGACAATGATCCTAAGAATGAGAACCCTGCACTGCATAACCAAGCGGTCCATAAATTAGCTATTGAAGCGAAGCGTGGTAATGCTGCTGAGATTGAGAGATTAGTTGATACTCACGAAATGTTCAATAGAACTAAAGGTCAAAAACCTTTGGCTATTGATGAGCTAGATGACACACCTTTTGAATATCTGATTCCAGGATTGCTGCCTAAACCTTGGACTTTGTTAGTTCATGCAGATGGTGGTACAGGAAAAACTGCTATGTGTCAGACAGTGGCAAAACATATTGGACATGGAAAAGCGTTCAATGTTTATGGTGCTTTAGTTAACGTACCAGTTGGTAAGGTGCTTTGGTTGAATGGGGATCAGAACGAGAGAATCTTGCGTAGGCAGATGAAACTTATCGGATGTGATAAGAATGTTCGGGTAGTTACTGAGTGGGATATGCAGTGGTATAGCAGATTCAAAAAGATGCAGAACAAGTATGCGTATGATCTGGTGGTTATTGATAGTTTGGATGGCTGCAATGATAGTAACCCATACGAAGAAAACAGGAGAGAGTATGCGTTACCTATTAAAAAACTTGTTAGGCGAAATGGACAGGATTTTCCTGCTTGTTCGATAATTATTATTCATCACAATACCAAGGAAGGAAAATTTAGAGGAACTACTGCAATTAAAAACGCGGTGGATGAAACTTGGAATATGAAAAAGCTATCAATGAATGATGCTGCTGAGATGGGTCTTACAGCAAATAGCAGATTAGTGAGCGTTGAGAAGTCCAGAGAGGACCGTGAAGGGCTTCGGATGATATTTACCCTGCTACCTGATTACACATACTCTATAAGCCCTGCACCGGATCGCACAGAAGAGGTTGTTATAGACACTCCAAATAAACATACTCTTGATATATTGCGTTTGATGAGAACAGAAACTAAGCCTTGGTGCGTTAAAGATTTGGTAGACCACGATACTGTTGGTGGATCTCATAGAAAACGTGCCATAGTATATAGTTTGAATAAACTTGAAGATCAGAAATTGATTGAAGAGGTTGACGTTCCAAAAACTAAAAGTAAAGGAGGTAGACCATCTAAATTTTATAAAGCAGTTGGTAAGGAATTACCAAAGTCTTTTACGTCCCTCACGCGTGATATACCCCAAAATGATGTGTATAAACCTAATAATATAGATATTGGAACGGATTTGAACAACAATGATATTTGTAAAAACCCTAATTTTGTAAAAACCTCAGAAGATAATATAGGTTTATACAAAGAGGAGGTTAATACAAAACCGATTGTTGTTGAAAACTCTTCTACTGGAACGGAAAAGGGTTTATACACCGATGGGTCTGGGTATATAGAGGAAAACCAAAAATTCTGGGAGCAGTAATCGTTGAAAGAGTCTTTTATAAATGTCACTATTTATGAGGAAAAAAACCCCTCAGAAAATAGTCCACTGGCTACTGTGCGTTATACGGAATATGACAGGACAAGACGTAGAGTGGAGAGAGTAAATCAGGTCGAATATCACGATCCAGAATACTTCCATAGTCAGGTTTTACAGGCTGTTAGCTATGGACTTGATGTATCTATATGTACACGACTTAGTGTAAATACTTTACAAAAGAAGTTAAGCTACTGGACAAGATAATCTATTGTGCTACAATAACAGGGCATATTTACAGGTTCTTCCATGACCTCAACAATTACTAAACAAAAATATTCTGTTTATTATGGAGTATCAGAATTAAGAAGATTGCAGACAGCACACAGTCTTGCGTTTGATACAGAAACATTACAGCTACAGCCTGAAGAAGGTAAACTCCGACTAATTCAGTTGGGGTGTTTTTCTTCTAGAACCATAGTAGTTATTGACTGCTTTGAGTTAGAGCGTGGCGATTGGAACTATTTAGAAGAATTTTTCAGTAGTACCAATAGATACTGGCTGGCACACAACGCAGTATTTGATCTCGGCTGGTTACAGGAGCATGGCATATATCCAGAAGGATTTGTGCGTTGCAGTATGTTAGCCAGCAGATTACTTACAAATGGTATTCCACAGACTAAACATGGTCTTGATGCACTGGCTAAAAGACAACTAGATATGAATGTATCTAAGGAACAACAGAAGTCTGATTGGGGTGCTGAAGTACTATCTAAAGAACAGTTAATTTATGCTGCAAAAGATATTGAAGTACTACTTGAGTTAGATCATGTACTGGAGAGAAAGTTAAAAAATGCAAAGTTAGACAGAGCTTTTACTTTGGAATGTAGAGCACTTCCAGCGATGGCTCAAATGTGGCGAACAGGTCTACCTTGGAACAGAAAAGAACTGGATCAATGTCGTATTGATTATGAAGATGACATTAAAGAACTTGGTAATGAATTTATCAGAGAACTTGATAATGACTTACCACTTGGAAAAAAGCTGCCTAGAAATGAGGATGGCACGTTTAATCTTCGTGCGAAAGACCAGGGCTCAGTCAGATTAGGTACTAAACAGTACGCAGGATTTAATATAAAAAGTTCTAAGCAGTTATTAGAAAAACTTGAGTTAGTACTTGGTTATACACCAGTGAACAATGATGGTAAGCCTAGTGTTGCTAAAGATGCTTTGAAAAATTGTGCTGCTGATTCTCCTACGATCCAAACACTTATGACTTGGAAACGTAGAGAAAAACGTAGGCAAATGATAGAAAGCATACAGGATAAGATGTCAGACGATGGATTTGTTAGAGCATCTTATATGCAGTTAGGTGCAGATACAGGCAGAATGTCTAGTATTAAGCCTAATAATCAACAGATACCAAGAGATTCTGAGTTTAGACAATGTGTGCAAGCTCCCCAGGGTTGGAAGATAGTCGATGCTGACTTTTCACAGATGGAATTACGTCTTGCTGCTGCACTAGCTAAAGACAAGAACATGACTGCTGCATTTCAACGTGGAGAGGATTTGCACGACTATACGGCTGGACAAATGGGATGTGACAGACAGATTGCCAAGTCTGCTAACTTTGGTTTGCTTTATGGTGCTGGTGCTGAAGGTTTACGAAAATATGCTGGAAGCAGTGGTGTAATCATGTCTAATGATGAAGCTGTAAAGATTCGTGATAATTGGCTCACTACATATAACGGTATTCGGGATTGGCAAAGAGAGATGAATTATCTTTCACGATCCACCGAAGGGGATGAATGGCCTGAGACTAGAATTCCAGTATCTAATATGCGTAGATTCTTAAAGGGCGATCTTAATAGAACTACTGTCAGATGCAATACACCAATTCAAGGTGCTGGTGCTGCGATACTTAAGTGTGCGTTAGGTAATTTATGGGTCAAAGTCAAGGAAACAGGAGAAGATAAAGTAATGATTGCAGCAGCCGTTCACGATGAATTAATACTTCTTGTTAAAGAAGATTTAGCAGATGAGTGGGCTCAGATTCTTAAAACTACAATGGAAAAAGCGGAGGCAAAATGGTTGGGTAACGTACCAGCATTAGCTGAAGTATCTATTGGCGATAAATGGAGTGAAGTTCATTGAGCACACAGGATCGTATCAGTGCAGCTAAAAAACGCATTGAAGAATTAAAAATTTTAATTAAACACTGGACTAAAACAAATGATTGCAATTACCAGAGATGAAAACGGTTGGTACTTTTACAGCCACAAAAAACCAGACAGAGTACAATACTACAAAAACCTAGCAGATGTTATGCCTCATGCTTATGCAGAAGAACATAAGAGTAGACTTAATGAAGGATCTCTATAAAGAGATTCCGAAAGCCACTACTAAAGATATAGCTAGTATCATTGATTTTTTAAAAAGAGCTAGAGAAGTTCGTACAGGAAAGACTAAAAAACGTAAAGAAGCCAGAAAAAAGTATGTGGAAAGACAGCTTGATAAAGCCGATTTGCCTTTTTGGTGGTAGAGTAGTACAAGAATAATATTGTAAATGGCTCTAAAACACGGAAACAAAAGCTATTATCAGGTACTAATTGACCCAAATAGGGCGGAGCTTATAGAAAAACAAGCAGAAAAAGAAGGTATTCGTGGTACTGCATGGGTCAGGAAAGTGGCTTATGAAGCGTTACAACGTGAATTTCCTAGTTCAGAGTATAAAATTGCAGAAGCTAAAGATAAATTAATGTGGAGAGAATCGGTCCAGAGAAGAATTGAAGGTAGAAAAACTAAAGATTAGTTGTGCTATGAAAGATTACAAAGATTTGATAGAAAATTACCAGTGTCAGCTTGCAGAACTACAGAACAAGTTTTGGTTCGATAATTTGGATATGAAGGAATATTGTGTTAGGTATGATGCTATTAACAAAAGAATAAAAGAGTTAGAAAATGAAACGAGAAGAAACTCAAGCTGGAAAAAAATTAAAGTTTTTGCAGGAAAACAGAAAGAAAAACTTAGTAAGATTATTGCTAGATGTAGAGCTTCGTGGAGTAGATCATAAAATTTATATAACAACCGATTCAAGAGCAGACCTAACCGTTAATGATGGGGACTGGATTAACGACCACATAAGGACTGCTATAGTTAAACATAACTATGAAATCGCAAAAATACCGAGATTACAGGTTAAAGATTTCAGTATCAAGGAAATTAAGGAATATGAAAAAATTTTTTTACAGGATTAGCTGGTTTTTTGTCTCTGATTTCTTTAACTACAAGGTTAGCCTCTAGTTCCACCAGACGACCCAACATGGAAGCTATGAAAACATCTTGTTCCATTTGATGTCGTATAAGATGCGTACAATACCTTTTAATATTGTCCACATCATTACTCTTCATAATTTCTCTACATCTCATTTCAACCGATAGTTTTAACTCTGTAGGAGCTTCTTCTATATCAATGTTAAGAAATTTCTTGATGTTCATTTTACTGGAAATAATTTTTCTTCAATCATTTTGACGATTGCATCATCAACATCATTGTCAGATTTTGCAGCGAGATCTTTTAAAAGACTTAAAGCAGCTTTACGCAGTGACTCAGATTTACCAAATTTGATAAACAGACCAATTAAAAATTTAGACATAGTGTTTTATGTTCTTTCCCAAACATACCAAACATTAACGATTTCGGCCTTCTAATCTGCTTACGTCTTTTTCAAGTTGATTTACTCTACGAAATAATTCGATAATATCTTTTTCTCTTCTTCTACTGACATTAGATAAAACCATTACGAAAGCCGTTGCTGCCACTCCAATTAACACAGGATAGATCTCAGACATTGCTTTAAAGTATAATTATGCTTAGTATGACTAATAAATCCTAGTTATGACAGAAGAAATCAAAAAAAGTCCACTACAAAAACTTAAAGACAACATCACAGACAAAGAAGAGCAATTAGCCTTTATCTCAGTCGTAGTAAGGCTTGTTGTTGTTGCCTGGAGTGGATTTATAGTTTCTCTGAACTACATTTCAATTCCAGGGTATAGTAACGAACCAAAAGATATTACATTCCCTGCCAGTTTGCTTACGGGAGCATTGGCTTCATTTGGATTAGAGGGTGCAAAGAAAAGGGGAGATGGTACATATAAAAAAGAAGATAAACCACTGAACAAAAAAGAGGTGGAACAGTTATTAGCAACACAGTCTGGTAACTATCAAACCATTAGAATAGAGACACCCATTAAAATTCTTGGTGCGGAAGTTATTAACAAAAAGGAGGATAAAAAATGAAAAAACTTCTTCCCTTTTTATTTCTTATATCAACACCAGTTTGTGCTGATATAAAACAGGAATTTGTAACCTCTGCACAGATCACTGTAGATATGCCATATAGCGTTACCAATAAACTTGGAACGACTTATTCAATATCAGGAAACAACATCACTCCATCTGTAACTTCTGGTGGCTCTACAACTTCTGGTCAGATTGGTGGACTTAATGTTTCTAGTCTAACTTCTGGAGTTCCAGCTTTGATTCAAACTGACAAAGCTATTACAAGTGCTGGTTCTGCATTTTCTCTTACAGAATCCATCACTATGGGAGATGCCACACCATCTGCAATAACTCCTTCCAGTGGAATTGCTTCGATACCTCACTTATCTGGCCAAACAACGGTGGGAAGCGGAGGTACGGCTGGAAATCTTGCCCTAACGAGTTTAAGTAGCGGAGTTCATACCTGCACTGCTGGAGGATCAGGTACTAGCTGCGTTGGTTCTACTACTGTTCGTATTACGATTGACTAGACTTTGGCTGTTAGTTTTATTAGCATTACCTATAAGGACATTAGCCGTTCCTGTCGTTCCACAATTTCGTAGTGGTTCGAGTCAGACTTCTTCAACTTCTGAATCCGTAATAAATGAAACGATCACAAGTCATCAGTATCGTACAGGATATTCCTACTCCGCATCAGGACATAATATTGAAAGTGCCGATACAAACAGCTATATCAATCCCACCGCTACCACTCTTACAGAACAAACAGTTGGAGGTGTAAGTTTTAGTTGGACTTCGCCAAACTTAGATTCTGTTCCAAGATGGACAATAACAACTCCAGGATCAGCCTTTTCTCTTCAAGAAACTCTAATAACACCAGGATTAGATACAGTAACGACAATACAAAGAACAATAAATACAAGCACCACAGTAGAAACTACAACTACCTTTGGGCAGTAGCTTTATTTCTCTGTCCTACAAAAGTTCTAGCTAATACAACAGTTGCAAGTCCTAGCTCTAATGCTCAAGGTGTTGTAAATAATAATGCCACGATGATAACTCCGTCATCAATGCCTTCTTTCAGAATGAGTCAGGGTATTGTCTGTGCTTCTCCTAGTCTTACGATCACTCCATATGTAACCGACTCTCACACCTTTTCTTTACCTAGAGAAACTGTTACCAAACAGAATATTTATGACGAGAATACTGGAGCAATAAAGTATGTACAGGAAACTCCCAGATTTGAAAAAGAAAACTTTAATTTGAATTATGGTATATCTGCTCAGTTAAATATTCCATTAGGAAAATCTCCAGCACTTTGTCATAGGGCAACAGAAATTAATATTAAGAATCAGGAATTATTGTATAAAAAGACCAAATTAGAAATCAGTTTGCATAGGTTGAAAATATGTGCAGAACAAGCAAGATTAGGTGTTACTTTCAAGCCTAATACTCCTAGTGCTGTTACTTGTGAAGATGTTGTAGTTACAGTTCCACCAGGTCAAGTTATCCCACATACTCACGAATTAAAGTAGGCTAGATCGGAAGGGTTCCCATAACAGTTGCCTAATCTGTATAGTCCGCATCAGAGAGAGGTTGGCTGACCTAGTATTTCTCTAGGCATAACAACTCCGACCTAATAAATATATTATACATAAATTAAAGCAGTAGACAAGTACGGGTAAACTTGCCTACCTAGACACCCTATCCTTCGCCATGTTAAATAGGGTTTTTTTACTATAACAAGAAATTAGCAATAGAACGATCCCACAGAGCAGAGGCAGGAGATGTATCAGTCAGTCCGTTAGGATTAATTATCATTTAAGGACATAGATAATTTCAGTTCGAAGAACCTAACATACCATTCACAAAGCTTGATAAAGGGCCTATTGCTTATCTACTACATTAGCGTCTTTTTTCTTCTTTGTCAGCTTTTTTACTATCTGCTTTACTAATGGTTTTACTGCGTTAAGAAGAAGTGGACTACTGGCAGCGACCAAGCCAATAACAGCAGTAGATACAATAGTAGAAACTTCTGGAATGTACTGATCTTTAAATGGAACGTTTTCATAAACAGTTATACATTCAATCCCATCTTCTCCTCTTTTATGTGAAATAACACGTTCCAATCGTTTTTCGTTACGAAAATCTCCTACTCTTTGATCTGCTTTTCCAGGACAAGGTTCTAGTTCAATATCTTTATCTTTTGGTAGTTCTGGGATCTCTGGTTGCTTTGTCTCTGGTAAGGGTGGAGTTTCATTTGTAACAGGAACTTCTTCTGTAATGACCAAATTCTCAGGTGTATAGTCAAGAGGAATAAAACTAGGAAACGGAAAATCACACGTTGAATATACCCCATTAGGATCTTCCAATAACAAATTACGATTACCTGTATTTTTTATATCACGATGTTGATAAGTACAACCAGGAACATCAATATCAGGTGGTTTTGCTATCTCAATATAATGCTGGCTATAAGGTTCTGGAATCTCTGGAACGTATATTTCAGGAATATAAATTTCAGGTATTTCAGTCATAGGCATCTCTTGGTTTATATACTTCTACAAAACAATGACAGTTAGGACAAGAAAGATTAGTTACCATACTGTATTCAGCAGAAGAACAAGGATAATCTTCTTCATCCATACTATGATCTCCACCCCATATCAGTTCAAAACCACAATGCCAGCACTTCATTTTTTGAATGGTATTGATGGACCTGTTGTACTAGGTAAACCTTTGTCCAGTACTTTAGGCATCATTCCCTGAACATTACCTAATACTTCATTCATCAGTTTTGTTTTAAATTGTTCTGATGTTACATACTTATATCCAAAGTATCCTCCACCGATAACTGAAGTTACCATTAGGAATGAGACAATACTCAAAACATTAGCAATTTTTTGAAACATGATAAAATTTGCAATTATTAGAGCTATGTCAGTTATGACATTTGCTACATTACTGCTAATTATAGGTCTATCTCCTCTCTACGTCACGATGGGCTTAATGACAAGACAGATGCAAGAATCTAAGCGTTAGGGTCTGCTGGATATTGTGTCATGTTAGGTGTTACAACACCATCCTTTTCTGTTGAGCTATAAAGAGTAACTAAAGCTGCGGTATCTGCACAATCATCAATTTCAGTTTCCCTGGTCAGACAAGCAGTTCTAACACTTGTTCTATAAGTTTTAATTGCTGTGGGTATTGCTTTTGATGTCTCTGCTTTTCTTACAACGTACCAGTCATATCTGGCTAACAAACTACCAGCAGTTGTTTTTTCCTGTGCTTTTAATACAGATTTAACACCTTGTATTACCATCTGGCTGCCATCAGGGTTTTTCAATAACTTACCATCTGAATCTTTAGCATCTTCATCATCAAGTGCTTTTGCAGATCCATCGCCATTATAAAAACGTGAGTCATATACTGGATCGTCAGCAACCTCAGTGATGCCAAGATCTTTTTTCTCTTTTGCTGTTGATAGTCTTAACCAGTTAGCAGGATAATTAACATCCCCAACTGTAAAGGGAACATCAACTGCTAATGGG
>Ga0208157_1001313_pt1 | contig 11389 bp, 10 predicted proteins | sample 5_EtaG_FD_184077 | JGI IMG/M metagenome (GOLD analysis project Ga0208157, IMG submission 184077) | Marine viral communities from the Subarctic Pacific Ocean - 5_ETSP_OMZ_AT15132 metaG (SPAdes) (version 2) | ecosystem: Environmental > Aquatic > Marine > Oceanic | place: Pacific Ocean | collected...
GGCTGGATTGTTATGCATTCTGATATGCATAAACAGTTTTTAAAAACAAATCATTTAGAAGATAGAACATCTCACTTAAAGCCATCTGTTGCTGTTGAAATAAACGGAGAGTTGTTTTTAATAAAAGCTGGTGTACATCCTGGCAGAAAAGCCTACGATAAATTTCTAAAGAATCCTAATGCCATGATTGTTGTTACTAGTTCTGCAAAACATATTCCTAAAACTGCAAAGATATATAATGCACAAGCCAAGGGGAAAACTATATTTGATGTAGTAGACAATCAAGGGCCATCTCTTCGTATGCCTATTAAAGACTTTAGAATAAACTTTGGCGTTTATAGTGATAGTCATTCTACACGTTCTACAACAATTAAAAAACAAATGCATTCATTTTTTGATAAACTTACTACATCAAGAGAAGGTTTTGATAATTTTATGGATAAAGTGCTTGAGATTCCTTTACGTGGAACTCCAGAAAATAATGCTTATATAGAATCTCTTGGAACAGACAGAACAATACTTCCTCCTAAAAACTTTAATATTTCAAAACTTAGAGATAAAGATGTTGTTGACATTGTTAACGACCCTAATCATCCACTACACAAAGAATTAAACTTAGAAATATTTAAAAAAATTAGAAATATGGCTATTGAAGAAGAAATGCCTGAAATGCACGAAAAACTTCAAGAATTAAAAGAATACGTAAATGGTTTTGAGCGCATTTACCACGATACTGGATATAATCCTATAGCCGAAGTATTAAACATGAATATGTATCAAAGAGCAGTTCATGAATACAGACTTAAAAGATTTACACAGCCTGAATGGGAAAACAGTGCTAGTGGCTGGGTAGCTGGAGTTGACCCTATTATGGAAATGATAACTGGCGGTATAAAAGAAAATGCCACTTATCAATTTTGGAATGGTAGTGGAATGACTAAACTAAAAGTAGGTCACGTTAAGCTTGGAGAGTCTCATAAAGACATGCCAATAAAGTGGATAGATGGAAAAACAGAAACCTTAGAAAAAGCATTTGAAGAATACCAAACAGCAATAAAAAATAAAGAAACACCACAAGCAATCTCTCGCATGAGACAGCAATTACTCTTGGCAGTAATGAGAGTACCTGCTAATGCAGTATCTGGTACAAGAGCATTATTATTTGATGGATTTGTTCCAAATGATGTTGGTTTATCAGACTTTGGCGTTTATATGCGTGGTAGAGACCATTTTTATATTGACGGTGCAGACGTAGACGGTGATAAAGTCTTTTTCTACCAAGGTTTACCAAAAGAATACATGAGAGACTTGGTTGATAATGATGATTTTCTTGAACGAGACTTTATGAAGAAAAAAGTTTTATTTGAAAATAAAGCTGAAAAATTTGATGAATTATTTGGTAGTGGGTTAAGTGAAAAAACAACAAAATTTGGAATTAGTGAAAAACAATATGTAAAAAACAATCCATTAGGTCAGTGGTCGCCAGGCGCATTACGTAAAGCTGGTCAATCTTCTTATGCTGGTAAGCAAGGAATGGGAAGAGTTGTTAATACAAAATCTTTTATGAACACGGTTTTATCAGATATTATTTCTAATAAAAAAGGTGTTTTAGATATGGAAATAGTAAGCAGTGAAGGAAAACCTTTAGGTAGGCTTACTGGAAAAACAGACCCTGATTTCTTAAGAAGCGCTGATGGTTACTACGTTGTAGGTGTTGAAGCATCATCACGAACAGCAGATAGTGCCAATTATTATAAAATGGCAGATGCCAGCCAAATGGTTGAGATATTATTTAAAAGTGCATTTCAAGATTTAAAATTCACACCAATAAATAAAAACAGTCCTATTGATGGGCCACAGTTTTGGATGTTAAAAAACTCTAAAGAATACAACCAAATACATGATTTAAATCAAAAGTTATTTGGGTTTAATTACGATACAAATAAAAACTATACTGTAGCTGAAGTACAAGAAACTCTTAAAAATACAGTTGTAGACGATGGATTAATGAACTCAATTGTCAACATAGCTGGTCATATGTCCAAAAATAATATAAATGTTAATCCACTTAAGGCATTCAATTTTAGAGCATTAGATACAGCAATAAGAACAATTTCTAAGAATGTATGGGATAATCCTGAAGCATTAGAATTTGCTGTTAGAAAAAGTTTGTTAGTTAAGCCTCAATATTGGAATGTAAAGTATGACAAGGTGTTTGATATTATGAGCAAAAAACATCCTGAATACAGAAATCCTCAAACAAAAAAACAAATAGAAGCTGGAAAAGAACCTACTCCCTTAACTAGGGTAGTTGACGATAAAGGAAAATGGCAATATAGCGAGTTAATTTGGAGAGGATTAAAAAATCAATTAACAAAAGAGCAACAAAAAACATTTGATAAAATGTACACAAATGAAACTGCTGATTTAAATAATGACCACATAAAGCCAATTAGTAAGTTTCATTCAACTAAAGAAAGAGATTATAGATTAAACGACACATGGGATATTTATAGCGTAATTGCCTCTTTAGAAACTGGTAAAAAACTTAAAAAAGCTATGGCTGACAGGGGGTTAACCACAGGAGAGGGTAAAAACGTCCCATATCAAGAGATAAACAATATTGCATCTAAACTTATAGCTGGTGAAAAACTAAGCGATTCTGAGAGATTTTTATATAGTACATGGAAAAAGAAGATTCAAAAAGCAGTTAATGACTTGCAAGGCATTCCAGAAGGTCAAATGGATATATTTAAAAAATATGCAAAAGAAGAACAGCAAAACGACTGGATAGTATTTAGGAATTATATAGCAACTTCTGCAAATCACGTTAAGCATTTATTTAGAAAGGGATTTAAAGATAAAGAAAGTGCAGTATGGGAAACTCAAGAATCTGCAAATAAAAAAGCATTACAACACCAAGAAGAAATAAGAATTAGAGCAGAAAAATATGGGGTAGACCCTCGTATTGCCATAGATTACTACAACGCACATATATTAGGCAGTATTTCTCCACAGACATTTAGTAAAAAAACAAGATTACGAAATCTTGAAAGAATTAAAAATGAAGTTAAAACTGTATCAGAAAAAGCTTATGTACAAGAGCAGATTGATGCTATAAATAAAAACTACGAACATACAGGGATACCAAAGTTTGCATGGGAATTAGACGCTGTTAGTAATCAATTTAAAAAAGAATTTTTAGATGGGTATGCAAGAACATTTGATATTTTAAATACGCATGACCCTAATAATTTAAAAACCTACAAAGCTGAAATGTTTTTTAGGGACAATAAAGAAGTAAAACAAACAGAGCCAAGAAGTGAACCTGAATTTATTCAGGAAAGAGAATTAAAAATAGACAGGTTATTTGACGTAGATACACCAACTATGAAGTCAGATAAAGTGCCAAACGATATAAAAAGCAAGGTATTACCTAGTATTAAACGAACATTAAAGACACTTCCGTTTGAATTATCGCATAGAGTAGATGATTTGTACGTTATGATGAAGTCTCAAGAAGGTAAAATAGGTTCTACTAGCATACGAAATGCGACATTTAATGATATACGAAACTTTGATAGGTTTTTAAAAGAATATATTGAACAAGGAGCAGTCCCTGATTCAAAAGGTTCTTTTCACTATAAAAAAATATTTGACTTTTTATTTCCAGAAGCGGTTGGCGATAGAATGTCTACTCACGATTTAGGCGAACTTTATTCAATAAAAGTTCCTATTAAAAACATGGATGGCAGTGCAGGTCTTGCAACAATTAAAGTACCTTTATCTGCTATGTCTTATTTACAGCGCAGTTCAAACAGCATTAGAAGATTTGAAGATGCTATATCAAACCAGATGCAAGAAAATCTATTTAAAGAGATAGGTATAAAACAAGAAATAGAAGCATTGGATAATGGTATTCAGCATTTTCAAAAACTTTTAGAAATATCTGTTAAAAAAATGAATGCAAAACGTGAGCTTGATGGAGAAAGATTTGAGTTTTATCAACAAGAATTACTTGCTAGTAAAGCTGATATAGAAGAATATAGTGGCAAAACATTTAGAATTACTCGAGATGGGAAAACAATTACAAAGTCAGGTGAAGAGTTAATTGGTGAATTAGAACTTCAATTAAATAAGTTTTTTAAAGAAGAAATGTATGAATCATGGATTGGTGCAGGCGTATTTAATAAAGAAGGCGTATGGGAAAAAATAGACTGGAAAAGAATTGATAACCTGCATGAATACAAAGATACTGGCTTAGTAATACATGATTTTATTAAATACGACAAATTTGGAAGATTTGACATAGAAAATTTTTACAACAAAACAGTAAAAAGAGCATCTGAGTTTAATCCTAAGTATGGCCATATTATTGGTAATAGAAACAATCCATTAAGTGTTGAGCTGTTAAATAGAGTTCAGTATGAGATAGCATTAGAAGAAATAATACAAGGCAGTAAATACAAACGTAGCAATGAAGAAGCTCAAAAGTTTAGAAATCAGTACAGAAAAACACAAACAACAGATAAAACAACTGGTGAGGAAGTAAGAAATAAAACATCTTTTACTGGAATAGGAGAAATCAAAGACGGGTATTTTCCACAAATGCTCCACAATAGAGAAAAACTTGAACCTTGGATAGCTAAAGAGCAAGATAATCTTAGAAAACAATTAGAAGACCATGTATCTAACTTATTACTAGAAGGAAAATTTGTAGGGGGAGAAAAAGAATTTAAACAAAGATATAAACCTTCTGATTATGACAACAAATTACTTGTTAAAACAGAAAGCGGTTTATTAACTCAAAGCGATTCAAGAGCAGGAAGAAGTCTTAGTAGAAAACAATTTGTAGAAAAATATTTAGCAATGCAACGAGCTGATTTAGAAGGCATTGCTGGTAGAGCCATAGAAACAGATAATGCTGGTCATTTTGCAATGGAATTTGTTAATGCTAGATACAGAGAGTCTAAAAAAGATTGGTCAGATGAAGTTTCATTTGGCATGAGGCCAGGGTCAGGTGGTGCTAGAGGTGAAGTACCAATGCCATACTTTAGTTACCAACCAGAAGTTTTACAAAAATACGCTGAACAATGGGTTAGTTCATTTTTTAAAAATACACTTTCATTAATGGGTAGAAAAACTATTCGTAATTATGAACAAAATAATCCATTACCTGCGGAAGTTAAATCTAAATGGACAGATGAAATGCGTGGTTTTATACAAGACCAAATGGGACATAGCGCAACATTACCTATGCATAGATTAGGATTAAGTAATTACCAAATTAAAAGAATAAAAGCTTACATAAGTGACAACAAAAACAGTAAGGATAAAGAAGTAAGAGAAACAATAGTTAATTATGAAAAAAGATTACGAGATGATGCTTATTTTAAAAAGCAACAGAACGTAAAAGGTGTTCGATTTGCAATGTCAGACCAAGCTATTATTGACTGGTTAGACATAAAATCACAGGGGTTAGGTCGCTTAACAGGAAAAATCAAAGGATTTGGGACAATTAAACAGCCAAAACTTCCCATAATTGGCAAATTACCTCACGCTCAAAAACAAAGAGAGAAAAGATTACATGAAGTAGTAACTAATATTGGCAATTTTGAAGCTAAAATGTCACTGTTATCATTACTTGCACATCCTAAAACAGCTCTTGGTAATATATTTGGTGGTTCTCAAAACACAATTACAAACGCTGGATTTAGAAACTTTATTAAAGCCAATGATACTAAGTGGTTACTTACACATATATTTAAAGATGCTAAACTAAAAGATGGCACTAGAATAACAGATAAAAATACAATTAGAAGATGGATTAGTGAGGTCGGTGCATTAGAATCATTTTATGTAACAGAAGCATCAATGGATAAAAGTTTATCAGTTACTCGAATGAGACCTTTTATAAAAGAGATGAGTAAAAAACTTTTTACAAAAGAAATGACTGATACAAAATTAAAAGAGATTGCCAAAAAACATAGGGTATGGGATTCTATCGTAGCATCTGGTGGTTATTTTATGAGAACATCAGAATCAAAATTAAGAGCTGATGCTTTTATGGCTCATTATTTACATGCTAGAGAAATATACAGACAAATAATACCTGATTTACAATTTAACAATCCTTATTTATTAAGGCAGGCATTAAAAGGCGTGGAAGCAACACAGTTTTTATACCACAATGTAAATAGACCATCTTTTTCTCGTTCAGCATTAGGAAAGATGATGACTAGGTTTCAGCCTTTTGCATGGAATTCTGTAAAGTTTAGAAGAAATATTTATAAGATGGCTAAAAGATATGGAATGACTGATAAGCAATCTGTAGATAGATTAAAAAGATTTGTGACGCAAGATTTAATGGTTGCGTCCTTGGCTAATATATTTGTTGCATCTATATTCGATAGCACGCTACCTCCACCTTTGTCATGGGCGCAATCATCAGCAGATTTATTATTTGGAGACCCTGAAGAAAGAGAAAGAGCCTTTTTTAGTAGCTATCCTCATCCTGCAATGGCTCCTTTACAAGCAGTAACAGCACCAATACACAGATATTATTTACCAGTTATAACTGGATTAATTAATGGTGATTGGGATAAGTACTCTTCATATTATATACATACTATGTACCCTGGCGGTAGGCTTGCTAGAAGTTTATATAAGACATATCAAGCCCCTGAAATGTTTCCTGAATTTATGTTTGGAATACCAGTACATAAACTAGGAGCTAACATGAGAAAACGAAGAAAAGAAAGCGAGGAAGAATAATGCCAGTAACTTGGGATGATGCTTTAAAAGAAGTAGAAAAAAGCATGGGTAATTATAAACACCCAGAACCTGTTACAGGTATGCCACCAGATGTTGCGTTAAACCCTTTAGTAACTGGAAAAAGTCTTTTATCGCTGGTAAAAAAAGTAAAACGTGGATTTGACCAGTTGCCTAAAAATCCTAATCAAATGAAATTAGCAACAAGTAAATTAAATCCATCTGTTCAGTCAATATGGAATCCTACGACAAAAAAAATTGAAAACATTCCAACAGAAAAAGCACAAGAAATTTTAAAAGAAAAAGGTTTTTCAAATCTTCCAATGTTAAATATGGATGAGAAAAGAGTTTTTGATTTTGGAATAATGACTCCTAAAACATATAATATAGGTAAAAAAGAAATAAGTGAAAATTTACAATATGGGTATTTAAATGCATTAATGTCTGATAGAGATTTACCAAATGATTTGCATCCATCTTCAAGTATTAACGCTAGACACTTAGGTGATATATACGATGGTTTATTAAGGTTTAATGCAAATAATCCTTGGTCTGTTATTACAGGAGGATTAACACCAGGAGGTGGGAGAGCTTTTGAAGTAAGTAATTATGGCGCTCAAAATTTAACAGGAGAGCGTTCTATGGAACATAAATTAAATTGGTTAAAAGGCACAAAAGCAGACCCTAATTATTTATGGAAAGAATTAGAAAGAAGTGGTGAAGGCTATATTGACTATGCAACAGATTGGGGATTATTAAAAAATGCTGTACATAGAGTTCAAATGCAAAAACCTTTAAAGAATTTTGATAGAGACAATCCTAATAAATCAGTAGAAGAGTTTCTTAAAATAAGAGATAGAATATTCCCAAATAATCCTTGGAAATTAAAACCACAAGAACGCTCTGCTATTAGAATGGATATAAAACCTGACAGATTAAATTACATGGCTGGAAATGATAAGTATGGCGCTCCTTTTGGATATGAAGAACTTTTTACTATAGGTAATCCAAATAATATATCAGCTAAACAATTAGATATTGTAAGAAGAGCTGGTGATGCAACAAAAGATTTAAGAACGATGAGAGGCGCAGTAGACCCTGACAGACCTGAATTTGGAGCAGGGTTTTTAAAAGAGCTAGAAAAACAATTGCCAACATTGCCAAATAAAGTACAAGCTGACATAAGAGCAAAGCTATTATTAGGTCTTACTCCATTTATAATGCCAACGAGTAAAGAACAAACAGATTAATAATTCTTTTTAATACATTATATATATTAAATTGCACGAGATGGAGATTATATATAATGATTAATTGCAGTATATGTGAAAAAAACATCCCAGATAGCCAAAGCAATAATGCTCAACCTATCAACAACGGACGTTGCTGTCATGAGTGCAACATGGAAGTAGTAATTCCTACCAGATTAAATAAAGTAAAGCGATAGCCAAATGATAGCCAAAATACTGCCAAAAATAGCTGTTTGGGCGATTAGCTCAGTTGGTTAGAGTGCTTCGGTGACATCGAAGAGGTCGGGGGTTCGAATCCCTCATCGCCCACTGACGAGAACTAACCATTATATTTAATTCCTTCTATTGTATATTGGCAATATATAACCAAAAGAGGGGCAAAATGGCGTTAAAATCAAACTTAATTCAAGACCAAAGCGGTAATATATACTATAGAAAAATGATTCGTGGAAATCGAGTTATAATACCAACTTACACAAAAAAGATTTCTATAGCTAATAAACTACATTCAGCTTTAGAGTACCAAGCTTTAATAGAACACTATTCACCAAAAGAAAGAAAGAGATATAAAAGCTTTAATCAGTTAGTAGAGTTATATTTAAAAGATAATAACGTACTTATTAGGTGGACAGGTCAAACAAAATCTGTAGCTGAATATATTTTACGTAAATATGCAAAAACAAAAAAGATACCACACAATAGGGAATCAGCTAGAACGTATCAAATAAGAATTAATGCTTTATTAAATTGGGCAGAAAAAAAGAATTATATAACTGATATAAAAAAGATGGCAATATTTCCACAAAAAGCTAGGCAAAGAGTTTTTACTCATAGAGAGTTAAATATTATTATGAATGAATTTCAAGATGATGATTTTCAAAACTTTGTTCGCTTTGCATATTATACTGGAGCAAGAAGAGGGGAGATAAACTCATTAAAGCCAAATCAAATTGAACCAACACAGTTAAAAGTAAAAGGAAAAACAGGGCATAGGCTTGTAAAATTAAACGCACAAGCAAGAACTGTCTTAATGGAACAAGACAATTTATGGAACTATAAGACCGATTTTATTACAAAAAAGTTTAAAAAAAACAGCAGAAACCTTGAAATAAAAGATGCAAGATTCCATGACTTACGTAGAACTTTCGGTTTAAACTTAATTAAAAGCGGTATGCCTATTTTTAAAGTAAGTAAGCTTTTAGGGCATAGCAGTGTAAAAATAACAGAACAACATTACGCTCCTTTGCTTGTATCCGATATTGAAGATTTCACTATTTAACAATTCCAGCATTTTTCTTTTATAGCTGGGGTACTGCCAAATATAGAAGTCCTTAAGTACTCTTTATTTTTTTTATGATTATTTGAATCTAAGATTACGTGCCAGTATTTTTTACATATATGGCATTTTTTTGGTTGGTATGCGCTAGTAGCTTCATTTTTATACTTTTCTATTACTAAATCATTACCTATTGCTCCGTAATCTATCCAATCTTCGCCCAAATAAAAAATTAAGTCTCTTATTTTAGCCTTAGTTTTTTCTTTGTATTTCCATTGTCCACTCGCCATTTTATCTGACGAGTCCATTGCTTTACCTTTAGTTTATAAAGGGCTATTGTAAAATCTCCTGGTTTAGTGCTTAACCTATTTTATAACAGCCCTTTAAGATTATAAAATTACTTCGTTTCTTTTTGGAACTTCTTTAAAGTCTGTTACTCCATTGGTTTCTAAAATGGCATCTATTTTATTTTCCATTCTATTAATCCTGATAACAATACTTATAAAGAATATCAGCATAAAGAAAACATATGCTTCCCATGCTAATAAAAATGGAACTGTATTTTCCATTATAGCTTTAAAATAATGTGTCATTACTTTCTCCTATTAGTTATAAAGCTCTGGCAGAAAGGTCGATTCAAGCCTAGGGGTGCTAATACTTAATCTATTGTTTCTGCCATACGCTTTAATTACATGAGACTCATGGCGCCAACCAAGCAATAAACCATTCAACTGTAAGAAATTTCATTAATCTACACAACCAAAAAGGCCTTTCGTAGTTTAATTGTTTCAAAAAGTTGCTAATTTAATGTGAGTCTCAATTCTTTAGTCGCAGTTTCCTCCAACACAATTTGGTTGCGATGAGCTAACTACTTCTTCCTCAGTAACTGAATATTGATATTCTTGCATTTGTTCAATTTCAGCTAATGCGTTAGTTTGTATCAAAGCTAAGTCTTCAGCTAATTTTCTATCTTCATCTTCAATATTAGGTTGCTCAGATAAAGCCATAATACATCTATGTAATTCATCAATTGTCATATAAAGACCAGCTTTATGAACTACTACTTTTTTAGTTTCTGTTTTAATGTTCATTACTATATTCCTTTTAGTTAGTCTTCGTAAATAATGTCTTCTGAAACAGAACACATCACAGTTGCTTTTGTAATTTCACTTAATTGGTTTTCAAACTCTTCAGCCATAGCCTCGTAGTCATATACTTTATTTCCTTTATCGTCAATATAAAAACTGATTGGAACTTTTATATCCATAATTATCCTTTTAATCTTTTTAATAGTGTTAAAAAAACATTTATATCCATTAAAGCGTAGGTATCGCCTCTGTCTTCTCTAAATGCAACAATATCTGTATGTTCACATTTAAGAAACGATGCAATCTTCTTTCTACGCTTTGCCTGTATCGTGTAATCTTCTACAACACAATCCACTTCTTCATGTTTACCTAAAGCTCTACCATTTGACCCCCAAGCTCTTTCAGCTTTTAAACCAAATCCTTTAGCTAACTTTACAATTTCAGTTTCAAATGAATTGCCTTTACGTTTACTTGGACTACTCATTTTAGACCATACCATTCTGTTGTTGATTCAATCTTGGCAATATTTGCAGTATATATCACTTTATCTTTGTCTTTAAATTCAACCAACTCTTCAAACCTTAAATAAGCTTCATTTTTGTTGTCTTTGGCATCAGCATAGATTTCAACAATATCTATTTCATTAGGGCCATATGAAAACGTCACTATATAACTAGGATTCATATCCAACACCTTTTTGCTTCCATTGACGTTTCTTTATCGTATCGTAAATAATCTCCTGGAAATCCATCTTCGTCAACCAAGTGTAAAACTGCGCTTTTTCCAGAACCTTTAATATCTACAATTTCACCATACTGTTCTATATCAGCTTTAAAGCCTACATAATCTCCAATTGTCACTACTTCGTATTTATTAGTTTCGTCATTCTTAACTAATGCGTGTTTTCCATTAATTTTCATTAATTTCTCCTTTAAAAAGGGGGTACTTAAAAGCACCCCCAGTTAGTTTTACCATTTATCCCACGTATGAAGGGACATAGACAC
>Ga0208157_1001316_pt1 | contig 11379 bp, 16 predicted proteins | sample 5_EtaG_FD_184077 | JGI IMG/M metagenome (GOLD analysis project Ga0208157, IMG submission 184077) | Marine viral communities from the Subarctic Pacific Ocean - 5_ETSP_OMZ_AT15132 metaG (SPAdes) (version 2) | ecosystem: Environmental > Aquatic > Marine > Oceanic | place: Pacific Ocean | collected...
GCATAACACGCTCGGCTAGTGTCTTAACGAAAGGAACACGCTGATGGTACTTTGCCATCAATGCTTTTGCTTCTTCTGTAGATAACACAAGTTGAGCAGCCAACTTACCCACGCCCATACCATACATAATTCCTAAGTTCACGGTCTTTGCTTCCTTACGAGAGATGCCTGCCATGTCTGCCACCATTTGATGAAAGTCAGCATCCCCCTTGTGATACTCGTCAATCACTTCATCAATCATGGGATGTCTGTCTCTCTGACGTAACACCGAACAATAATGCACCAATAACCTTGGCTCTTGAGACGAATAGTCAAAGCTACCCCACCTCTGCCCCTCTTCGGGTATGAATAAGCCACGGATGAGCTTTTTGATTTCGGGATCACGGGCAGGTATCTGCTGTAGATTTGGATTCGACGACGAAAACCTACCCGTGACAGTCCCCCCATCATCAGATCGCAACTGGTGAAATTCACAATGTATACGACCTTTGTGTTCATATCGAAGGATACTATCAATAAATGTACTATCAGCTTTGTCAGCCTCGCGTAGTTTTACAATGGCTTGGGCGACTTCATGAGGATGTGCCTGCAAGAACTGTTTGGTAAACGAGGGTGCTCCTTTTTCTGTGGTGGGATACGTTAGGTCAAGTGACTTAAAAACGTGCTCTACAGAGGCGTTTGCCCACGGCTCTATGTTTACTGATGTTTTGTCTTTGATGAACTTCTTTAGCTCGGAAACGCGAGCTTTGAGCATCTTTTTGGCTTGTTCTGCCTTGTCTAAATCTACGCGTACTCCACGCTCTCGCATGTCAAGCATAAGCGGTATAAGTCTAGACTCTAAGTCAAAGACATCGTGTAACTCTCCTCGACTAATCTCTATAGACAATCTCTCCCACAACTTGAGGGTCATAAGAGCATCTTGCTCGGCATAGGGTCCTACGAACTTCGGAGGTAGTCGCCACATATCGCTCTTTGGATCAACACCAAAGTCTCGTGCCGCAGCCCTCATAAGTTTTTCATCCTTACGCATATCTATATAGTCTCGACCAAGATTGTTTAGGCTGTAACTAAACCTATTCTCATTTACCAAAGGAGCAGCAACCATTGTATCAATGATCTTGCCCTTTACCTCGATGCCCTCAGTTCTCAGCCACCCCGCATCATACGTTGCGTTGTGCATAATCTTGTCAATATGAGGGGTGTTCATCTGATCTTTGAGCCAATTAAGCGTCATATCAGGGTCTAAGTTGTGACCATTAGCATGTCTTATAGGGAAATAACCCTTATAATCGCCCGTAGCAACAGCGATTCCTATAATATTCCCATCTTTTCGTGCCCAACCAGGACCTAGTTCTTTTATATGAGGATCTCTTGTTTCCAAGTCCACGGCTATCTGAGAGCAATGTCGGAGGTCTGGATATTCTGAAGGTATGTTCCAATCTACGTCGAGAACATCCATACTTGTTCTTAGATCGTGACCATACTCCTCAAAGCTAATCGTGCCCCCGTCTTTTCTATCTTTCGCCATCGTCTTCATCCCATTCGTCGTCCTCACCGGCAAGGGCTGCGTAACCAACGATATCGACCCACGAATCTAAATGTTTGGGTGAGTTAATTAACCTCGACATCTTTACGGCAATCATACATTGATATACTTGCTCAACTGTAATCTTCTGCTCCAATATGACCGACCAAAACTGTGCGATCCTCTCGTGATTTAATTTGGCATCCCCATATATCTTAGCTCTCTTGCTAGATATTAAGTTGCCTGCCTGCTCTAATACGTCTTTTCTTTTAACCATTATATATCATACCTATATTTTTTTTGCGACTCTATTAAATGAAGATTGTTCTTCACTCTTGTTATCCCAACATAGAACACACGATGTTCGTCGTCTTGATCGGGATTTGTTACGCACGACTTTGTCGAGTCCAAGTGAACCACCACATTGTCGTCCTCACCACCCTTCATTGCATGAAATGTGGAAACCTTCAATCTTGGTCTTTCGGTCAGTACTTCGTTTCTTCGCAGTAAGGCACGGATATAATACCGCTCGTCCTTACCCAACCGAAGCATGTCCAGTGCATCTGTTTCTTTCTGTGCCAACAACCCTAGGTTCTGCACAAGAGATTCATAAGTATAAGTACTGTCGAGAGGTTCCGCATCTAACAAAGGCAACATCCCTCGCTTGATTACGGCTCCATCACCCGTCTTTGGTGCAAGCTCATATAATCTTTTGACCTCGTGGAGTCCTATCTCACGTCCTTTTTGTAGACCTTCCCATATCTTTATCGCTTCAGCCACCTCTAGCTTTACACTTGGATAGCCTTTGATCTCGTAAAATAATCCTTGCTCCCTCAAGTCTGCTGCCACATCACGAGCAAAAGAATTAGTGCGAGACATCAATGTCCACGAACCTTGTCTCATGTCTATATCAAAAGTATCAAGATGATGCGATACACTGCCTTGTCTGTCCATAGATTTAAAATGTTTCTGTTTTCTATGTCGTATTCGGTGCACAACATTCATTGCTAAATCATAGGCTGACCTTGGTAGTCGATAGCTTTGATCGAGCACACGAACTTTCTCAGAGCACCGCATAAACAAATCAACGTTTACTCCCGCCCATCTGTGGATCGCCTGGTCATCGTCTCCTGCAAAATATATCTTCTCAGCATTCCCCGCAAGTTTGAGCACCATCCACCACTGCAACGGCACGAGGTCTTGTGCTTCATCCACTATAAGTATCTCTAGTTTAGGAGGAGAGCACTGCTCGACATAATTCGAGAGCATATCTGTAAACGATAGCTTGCCCGTGTCAGACTTATATTCCTTCAATGCCTTGTCTATCTTCTCAAGCATAAAGTAATGAAGATCATAACTCTTTTGGTCATTGAACTCTTTTTGTAAGGACGCACAACGAAGCGTGGCTCGATCAATCATGCGTAGGTATCTGTCATTATCTCTGCCTTGAGGTAGGATCAATCCATCGTCTGCATCCGACGAGGTAATCCCATCAAAGTTCATACCCATCATTCGGGAGAACTCTTTCCAATCCTCACGAGACATCATATCGGCTTGGGTCATACCCAGACCGTGATATCCAAGAGAATGCAAAGTACGAAAATAAGGTAAGTCGTCGGGTGTAAGATTAAACGCTGATCCCGCCCTCTCTATCGCTTCGTTAATAGCTTTCTTGGTAAACGATACATAACCAATCCTATCAAGAGCCACGCCCCTTGCCAAAGCCTCTCTGACAATCTCAATAAGAGTATGTGTTTTGCCACAACCTGGAGGACCTAATATTAATTCAGAACGGGATATCATTATCTTCTGTCTCTACTTGCTCCTCGACACCTTCAAAAGCAGGAACCCACCATACACGCAAGGTTGTTCTACCCCCATCGGGTTTACGAAGATTCTTATGTCCATTACATTCACTGTCGTCATTCAGTGCCTTCAAGCGTTCTTGTATCTGTGCTCGTGTGAATGAGGCAAAATTTCTCTGCCGTAGGAACTCCATAAGTCCATTGATCATGAACATTGTCTTTCCATCCTCTGTCCACGGCTTACCCATAAATAATTCTTCAGACGATTGAGCACGGATACGGCTCGTGCAAAAAGTTTCAAGAAGGTCATAAAACTGTCCGTCTACTGTTAGCTCCCTTGGCACCTCTAGTTGAACAGCGTGTTTTAACATCTCGTTTACCTTTGTAACCCAATCTGTTTCTTTTATCTTTGAGGGCATCATCATCAACTGCTCCATACACGCTTTCTGAAACAAATGTTGGTTCTGCAAGTGATCCATTGTTATCTCTAGTCTGCCACCGTTTACGTCGAGGAAAACAAGCTTGGGGTCAGACAGCATAATAGTAAGTCCACTAAGTTCTGCTGCATGGTCTGACTTGTTACCAATTCCAAACTTTCGAGACTTGCATACTTCTTTGTTACAGAAGGACGAGTTCGGCTCGATGTTACACTGGTAGAAGTAATCCTTCTTTTGATACTGGTTCTGCAAACTTACCAACTCACTTGCGGGAAGTGGTGGGGCACAGTGTCTTTGGTTTATCTCTTCAAGAGAATTTTTCCAATTATCCGAATACTTTGCCTTACAATACGGGGCACACTGAGACAAAAAGATGTTTCTGTTATTATCTACCTTGCCTACTGAGACATAGTTCTGTAAACATGGCGGCCCGTCGGCAAATACCTCACGGCTTTCTCCATAGTTTATGTTTTCAAGGTTAGCGACAAGGGTTCGTTTCTTCTCGACAACAGCCAAGAACTGCTCAAGACTCATGGCTTTACCTTTGTCATCGAAGGCATATCGCATTGTTTGTTCTGATTTGAAGTAGGGTAGGTTGATAAAGTTCCCCACATCGCCCCTCTCAGAGAGGATACTATCTTGTTTCGGAAAGATTTCGGCTCGTGCATAACCAAGAGCACCCGCAATCTCTGTTAAATATTCTCTAAATATCTTTGCTTGTGTCGGTTGTTTAAGAAAGCAAAACAAATGTGCTCCCCCCGACTTTGATCGGCATACGACCAATGGAAGTTTAAATTTTAATATCTTTGCTATCAATCCTTTGTGGTCGAGGTCATACTGATCAATATCAATCGCCCCGAAGTAACACTCGTTCTCCTTGGTGATTGGGATCGCCCCAACTCCGTGCTTTCCTTCTAGATGGTTCTTTACAAGTTCCTCGGTCAACGACTCACGAACCACTCGACTATTGGCTTCGGTCTTTCCATTTCGACCAACAGCACCAACTGTCGTTTGTCCGTGTGCCTCTTCCGAGCCACGAAAAGCATTCATGAAATTTGTTATAACTGACATGGTTCAAATAAAGTGGGACACAGAAAAGGAAGACAGTGTCGGAAAACTGTGCCCCACCAAAGGCTGTTAACTAGCAGTTAAAACGGTACGTCGTCTTTTTCAAGCGGTTCCGTTTCATCAACAGCCTTAACCGCACCCTTCATGACTTGCTCTCTAAAGAGCTTTGCCTCACCAAGTATATCCTTAGTTTGGACTAAGCCATGCTTCGTTACAGACCAATTGAACCATGTGCCTTGATCGTTACTCTCTTGTATCGTAGTGAGTTTCCACATAGTTGCATAAACAGCGGGAGTTAACAACGCTTTGGTCTTCGGGTGTTGTATCTTCTGCATCGCTATTTGGGTCTTCCATCGTCGGCTAACTTTAAGCTGAGATGATTTCATATCCACAATAGCGGGTTGCATCATTCCATTCTCGTCGAGCACAAGACAATAATGCTGATCAGACTTCACCAACTCGTTTCCGTTTGGTAAAACCTCTTTCGCACCCTTACGCTCTGTCTTTTGGATATCGGGATTGTTCGGCTCAAGTTCTCCCATAAATCCACCACCACTGTCTCTTGGTACAAACTCAAGAAACTTTGTCTCTTGATAGCACGGTACAACGATCAAACCATCATCACCATTCCAATGCTCGTTGGTAACAGTGTTAAAAGCGTCTCCTTGATCCGCACCCGCAATAAATGCAGGGTCTTTCTTTTGTACTTGTGGGGACAATGCCTGTATTATCCGTATAAATGGTATCTGCATTTCGGAACTATCAAAGGTTGTTCCTTCGCCTGCAGACGCTGTGATCTCGTCCAATAAATCTACTGGAAGTTGATCTTCTTTTACTACTATCTCTTTATTCATTATTTCCTCTTGATTTCTACTGCGTTAGTTAAAAAGGCACCAAATAGATCGAGATCTATATCTTGCCCTTGCTCTACACGATCCTTAACGAAAGCTTTTAACGTCATGGGATGTATGTGCGTTTTTGTTGATGGCTCCAGACCTTTGTCCTTCAACGTCCAAAAAGCGTCCTTGGCTAAGTTGTCTTGACCACGACCAAAAGAACAGACCACATCATTCTTAATAATGTCGTCAAGTCCTCTCTCGCGTAACCAATCAAAGGCTAGTTCACGTTTATCAACGGGTATGGATGCTGCCACTATCTGTTTTTTCGTAACAGTTAGTCCGTCAACGTCCACACGCTCCACGCCCATTTCATCCATCAAGTCGGGAATCATTTGTGTGGATAGTTTTTGTCGCTCTTGTTTAAGAGCTTTAAGGTGCGTCTCCGCATCCTCAACGTCTTGCTCAACTACTCGTAACTGTCTTACTAAACCACTGAGGTTTTTCGTTGTCTCAGTGTTTATTGAATCCAGTGCTCCACCTTCATCAAATATATCTTCTAAAATGTCATCCATAAGTATCTCCTCTTCAGGTTTAAATTGACATTGGTTAATACAACACATATAACTTATACATGGAAAACAAACAGCTTGTCAAATATAAATTTAAAACAAAACCATTTAAACATCAACTAGATGCTTTGGATGTTTCCCACGACAAGAAATATTTTGCCCTATTTATGGAGATGGGTACAGGTAAATCCAAGGTTCTTATAGATAATATTGTGCATCTGTATGATCGAGGAGAGATTGATTTTGCCTTGATCATTGCTCCTAAAGGCGTGTATCGTAATTGGATTGAACGAGAGATACCGCAGCACTTTCCCGATGATGCTAATTATAGAGTGATTCGGTGGGTAAGTAATCCGAACAAAGAGCAAGAGCGGGAGATCAAGTCAATAAAGGATAAATTTGAAGGGATTACAATCTTTGTTATGAACGTCGAGATCTTTTCTACAGTTAAGGGACGTAATGTCGGCACCTGGTTAGCCAAGAAGTTCGGGAGTCGGGGCATAGTTGCCGTGGACGAGAGCACTACCATTAAGAATACTAAGTCCAATCGAACCAAGGCACTTGTGCAGCTATCAAAAGATTTTGAATATTCTCGCATACTTACGGGGTCGCCCGTCACAAATTCACCGATGGATGTCTACTCGCAGACAGAATTTTTGAAAAAAGGTGTATTAGGTTACAGTAACTTCTACGCTTTTCAAGCTCGGTACGCTAACTTACAAACTAGGAACATGGGTTCCACAAGTTTCCGACAAGTGGTCGGGTTCAAAAACTTAGACGAGCTAAACAAAAAGCTAGATGAGTTCAGTTTTCGGGTCTTGAAGAAGGATTGTTTGGATCTACCAAATAAAGTATATATGCCCCGTTACGTCAGCCTAACTAAAAGACAACTTGAATTATACGAGCAGATTCGGAAAGAAGCGTTGGTGTTGTTCGAAGACGGACGGCTTGTTTCGGCACCGCAAATGGTTACACAAATGCTTCGGCTGCAACAAATACTTTCGGGATATCTTACCACGGACGATGGCTACCAAGAAAACTTCGAGACCAGGCGAATAGACGCTCTACTCGACATATGCTACGAGACTTCGGGGAAAATAATTATATGGTCACGTTTTCGATACGACATCATGAAGATTGCTCAAGTTCTGTCTGACAATTTCGGGGAGAACAAGGTGGCAAAGTATTTCGGAGATACAAAAGATGATGAACGTAGCGATATTATTGACCGATTCCAAGATCCAAAGTCTGATCTTCGGTTTTTTATCGGTAATCCATCAACTGCGGGTCGGGGTCTTACTTTAACGGAAGCTCAAACCGTGGTGTATTATGCAAATGACTTCAACCTTGATACCCGCATCCAATCAGAAGATCGGTGCCATCGTATCGGGCAGAATAAATCGGTAACATATATTGATTTGATTTCGGAAGGCACGATTGATGAGAAAATCGTGCACTCCCTAGTTAATAAAATTGACCTTAGTGCCAAGGTCTTAGGCGAAGAAGCAAAAGAGTGGCTAAAAATTAAGCCAAAAAAATCTTAGCTCCCCTCCATCTTTCTAATATCCTCAAGAGCCTCTTCGGTCATCCCAAATCTTTTCTCATGATCCTCTCGAATCATTCGTGACACTTGTCGAGCCATTGTTCTACCCTCTTGATGGGCAATATCTCTTAGTTTTTCACGGTCTTCGACCGGAACTGCGATGTTCACAAACGGAACTTCTGCTCTTTCTTTGTTCTTAATTCCAACATTAGCCATATTGTACTCCTCTTATAAGCTTTCTATGTTTAGTATATATACCAATTGTGTTAAAAATACAACCCTTAATCCATGAAGTCGGGTTTGGGTAAAGGAATCCTAAGTGAGATCCTATGATCGTATTCTTCTAGTTGTTGGCATTGTTGCTTTCGGGCACTCGGATCTATTTCTTGTCCAAGTGTGTGAGCAAGTTTAAGACACGTCTCCTGGTTTTCAAAAGCAAGTCTGTGAAATGCCATCTTGTCCAAATCTAAAATGTCGGGGACAGTAATTAGATATAAAACGTAAACAAATGATTTCATTCGCTTGCCTCCATTTCGTCGTGGTAGGCATCTCGAACCAAGGACGCTATGACAATCCCGATATCGGGTTGCCGTAGCTTGATAGTTTCGTCAAGCAGCCAGTCCAATATTTCGGGACTCAAATGTTTCCATACGGTTCCTCTTCTTATTCTTGCTCCCGTGAGCATTGCTTGAAACTTCTTAAACTCTTCTTTAAATCTTTCTTCATCCGTCATACTTTACTTTTCCTTTCTTCTCATCAAATCGAATCGCTGACTCAATAGCCGTGGACACAAACAGATCAAAATCTTTCGGATCAACATACTTCTTTGCCAACATACTAAAACGAAACAAACCCATATATGCGACAAGGGAGGGTTCGATACCCTCCTCTTCCCACATTTCCCAACACGAGGATATCGCGTCGTTGATGGCATCCCATTGTTCTTTGTCTATCTTTCTTATTTTCATCCATCCGTCCTTTTTGTTATGACGCAATCTTTGAGAACCATTCTTTCGTTACTCTTCATATTATAAAGTCTCTTGTGCAATAGCCAAGCACTACACTCCTCAACAGACGAAAAAGTATTCTCATATACTATCGTCGGACAACTTTTTTCAAACGGATTCGTAGAATGAACGATACAAACTAGGGCAAGTGCTTTAACAATCATTGTCTCTCTGCCCATTGCTTGAGTTCTTTATGAGCATCATGCTCCTCATCCTCGAACTCTTCAAAGTCAAAGACCCCATCAACTCCGTCATTCATTTCATTAAACAACTCTTGTTGAGCCATTGCCTCTGCATCATCTAAAGATTTAGCCTCGACCTTGTAGTATCCAACGTAGTCGGCTCGAACTCTAATATTATATGTCTTCATCTTTTCCTTCCTTCAGTTCTTGTTTCAGTTGTTTTGCCATCCACAGTTTATGCAGATGGCGATTCCTCATTTGTTTTTGTCGTTTGTCTGGAATCACGTCGGATCGCTTGCGAATGTGGTACGGATTCCGTGGACGTTCGATAACGGCTTTGGGTTTCTTAGCCATTAACAACATCCCAGTCATAGAGGTTGCCCTCAATTTTTTCGCCCCTATTCATCATTTTAATAAAATCCAAATAGGACATAACCTCAGAAAAAGAACCCTCGGTTTTAGAAAGCACTACCTTGTCAGAGTAAAAAGAAACCTCGGTATGGATAGTTTCGTAATTACCTTCTTCATCTCTAGCACCCTCTGAAACTTTTTCGAGAATATTATCAAGAGTATCTCCTTCGTTCCATTTATAAAAAATATAAGCACTACATAAATATTCTTCACTCATCTTTCCATTCCTTATATTGATCCAAGGCAACCTTCAGACATGAGATACCATCAAAAGCCGATACCACATTATCCAAAGGTGTGTCCTTGGGTAGTTGTTTCAGTAATTCAAAAATTGTGTCCACTTGAAAGCCATTGCCCAATTGCTTGTAACCTTGGCTCTTACTCACGCTTTTGCAGTAATCGTCGGGTAAACCTTGAAGGCGAGAGCACTCCACAACCGACAAGCGTCTCCAAGTAAAAGGATCGGAAGTACGAACCCCCGTCATACCTTGGTTACCGAACCCCTTATAATCCCTTGCCAACAACGTAGAAGACTTCTGAATATTTGGTTTCAGTAAGTTCTTACCTTGCCCCCCGACTATATCCGCAATCGGATAGCGTCCTTGAGGTAAGGTCGTTGCTAGGTTGTCCTTCTGCACCGTTGTCAAAGCATTCGATTTCTTTTCGCCTTTGACCTCTAAACACGGAACAAGAGACAACTCCATTTGATCATCTTTACGGACTCCATTCTCGTCAAGTCTGCGATTCCGTATGGATGCCGAACTCCATTGAGGTTCCGTCATTGCTACCTTTGGATGACGATTCCCCCCACCCATAGTATTCAACGTCGGTGCTTTGGCATTCGGTGAGTAAATCCTTTTCAGAATATCATGACCGTTGATATCGTCTGCATGACCCACTTGCCGACAGTTATCGGAACTCGAACCTTGATCCCTTGGGGTATACGTTCGGATCTCCTCTTCAGAGTTGGGTTGCAAAATGTGATGGATATACCGCTCCCGATCCACAAACAACAACGGGTTGACATACCAACTTAACCAATAGTTTCGGATTCGGTTCTGAGGACTAAAGATAGATGAGTTAACCCGAATCGGATTGACCCCAACTGTTTCAGTAATAATGTTTTCAAACTCTTTCTTCATGTTTACGTTTTCCAACATCCAAACCATATCGGGATTTATCTCCCTTAACTCGTTCAGCAATCGCACATATTCAAAAAACAATACGGATCTTGGATCATCAAAAGCTAATTGTTTACCCGAAAACGAGAATCCTTGGCATGGCGAACCGCCACAAAAGAAGTCCACTTTGCCTAGCATCTCGCCCCTTACTTCTCGCACGTCATAATATCGGACGATCCCCTCATGGTTATCGTCCGACACCTTAACGGCAAACTTGTCTATTTCAATTGCCGTATATTTCATGCATCCACCTTTTCAAAAACCCTTGACATGATCTCTTCAACGTCATCACAGATCTCGCAAAAGGTATCCTCAGAGTCGGGAGTCCTTACCGAATGGATGATTCCATTCTCGTCTTTTTGATCCTCCCAAATTGGATCAAGGGCAAACTTTTCTTGCATCACGGATGCAATCTCAGAATAAAGATAGATCCAATCCTCTGCCCTTAATAATACTTTTGACTCTTGTGCAATATCTCTTTCTCTCTCCAATACTTTTGACATTACGACCCTCCATAAATTATTGCATAGAGGATCGCCCCACCAATGCCACATAACAAGAGCAAAGCACAAATGATCAGAAAGTCAGCGTAGTAGCGTACCATTCTGCTTTCTAAATCCTCTTGCTCCTTGACCCTAAGATTAAAAAATCTATCTGATGTTTTCTTATCCATGACCTCACCCGTTTATGTATTGTTGATTATGAACGTAGCCACAGAAGTTGTCGGACTCGTCCCGACAAAACCAATTTACCGAAATCCGCTCCCCGAAAATCTCGTCAAGCTTGAAGAATATGGGTTCGGGTGGACTCCA
>Ga0208157_1001318_pt1 | contig 11367 bp, 10 predicted proteins | sample 5_EtaG_FD_184077 | JGI IMG/M metagenome (GOLD analysis project Ga0208157, IMG submission 184077) | Marine viral communities from the Subarctic Pacific Ocean - 5_ETSP_OMZ_AT15132 metaG (SPAdes) (version 2) | ecosystem: Environmental > Aquatic > Marine > Oceanic | place: Pacific Ocean | collected...
TCGAACTCGTGGTCTCTTTGCAGGTGGAGATGAAACTACTGCTCCACTAGTTGAAGAAAATACAATTCAATTTATAACCATTAGCACACAGGGAAATGCATCGGATTATGGTGATTTGACAGGAAGGAGAAAAAATATTATGGGAGGAGGGACGAGCACCAGAGGTGTATTTGGTGGTGGAAGCAATGGAAGTGATCATCAAAATAATATAGATTATGTAACCATTGCAACATTAGGGAATGCACAAGATTTTGGTGATTTAGATAAAAAACCTGGTGAACGAGGTGCAAGTCAAGTAACCGGATCTCCAACTCGTGGAATTTTTTATATAAAAGATAATTCCATTAACTATATCACATGGGCAACTCTTGGAAACGCACTTGATTTTGGCGACACTGACAATAACTCTGGAGGAGCTGGTGCAGTTGGTGACACGACCAGATCTTGTATGCACGGAACCACAGCTAGTTATAATAATTCTATCGAATACATAACAATATCAACACTTGGAAATGGACAAGATTTTGGTGATCTGATAGTGGCAATGCGATATCAATACGGAGCTTCAAATCCAACCAGAGGTGTGATGGCAGGAGCAGCGGATCCTGCTCTTAATAATATTAATTTTATAACGATACAAACAACTGGTAATGCACAGGACTTTGGAGATCTCAATACGGGTCAACAAAGAGGAATAGGTCTTTCAGGTTGTCATGGTGGCATCTCATAAATATGCATAGAGGTATAGAAGCATGAGCAATCTTCCCCCATCAGGTGAAATTCCAAGAGGCGCAATACGATTTAATACTGATAGTAATAAACCAGAACTCTGGGATGGATCACAGTGGGCAGAGTTTCAGTTAAGCACACCTAATCTTGGTAGGAGTGTTGATACTCAACCTGGTGCGCGTGGATTACTTTTTGGTGGTCAAAGTCCGACCAACATTACTCAAATTGATGGATTTAATATTGCATCTGCAGGAGATGCATTTGACTTTGGAGATTTAAATGCACATAGTAGATATACTGGTTCTACTTCCTCTAGCACTCTTGCCGTCACGGCGGGTGGTGCTGATGCAGTAACAACTATAGAACGTACAATATTTTCCTCTCAAGGAACATCAGTTAATCATGGTAACTTATCTCTGGGGAGATATGGACTTGCAGCAGTGTCTAATGGATCTCGGGCAGTTTTTATTGGAGGGTTCAAAGCACCGAGTCCAAATGGCCCATTGGATACAATGGATTATATTACAATTTCTTCAGGTGGAACAGCTGTATCATTTGGAACTTTAACAGATAGTAAAAACTATATGGGTGCATGTGCCTCACCGGTTAGAGGTGTATTTGCAGGAGGAACACCGGTAGCATCTCCGTATACTCCATTAACATCGGATATTGAATTTGTTACCACCGCAACTCTTGGATCTGAACAGGACTTTGGCAGTTTAACCGCTGCAACTTCTGGTATGTCTGGTCTTTCTAATCCAACAAGAGGTATATTTGCAGGAGGATATAATCCAGCGGCAAATAAGGTAATTCAATATATAACCATCGCATCATCTGGAAATGCAATTAATTTTGGAGACTTAGTAAATGATGCTAGCGCCTCTACTAATAGTGGAGCGTCATCTTCAACTCGTGGAGTGTTTTCTGCTTTGACTCCAGGACAAACTACAAATATGGATATGATTGAAATTGCAACTCAAGGAAATGCTGTAGATTTTGGAAACTTAGATGAAGGTAGAAATAATGCTTCAGCAGCATCTAATGCACACGGAGGGTTGTAAAAACCGACCTCTTATAGTATACTAAATACGGTAGTTATTAAACACTATATTTGACCTGATATGACTGAACAAAGTTCTGCTATTACTTCGGTAGATTTGACTCCAGGATCAGAGATTTCCGTCACAACGCTTAAGAGTGACCTTGCACAACTTGCAACGGGTCCTCTGCCGCAGGAATACAAAGGAATGTTGACTCATATTGAGGAAACATTGCCTTCTACTAAAGCTGCTTGTGACAACTTCTATAAGTCTCACTCACAGATGATGACTGTGACTTTGGACATCACTGATCTGACACCCATCCGTAGTATTAAACACACTCTTGCTGCGATTGAGAGAACGAAGAGTGCCCTTGCAGAGGCACAGATTAATCGTCGTAAGAATGATATCAAGATCCGTAAGAAGCAGCGTGAGATTGATGCTGAGCAAGATGATTTGGATCGTGAAGAACTTGAGATTGAGATGATCGAACTCATGAACAACAACATGAACATTGAGAACTCAATGAAGGGTGCTATTCGTAAGATGTCCTTCCTGATGACTCAGTATCGTTCTGTTCTGGATCACATTGGTAAGGATCACATTACCGAAGAAGATTACGAGAAAGAAGAGAAGCGTTACCATGTGATGACTGCACTGAAGCAGGCACTGAACTCGGCACGTCCTCGTGGTGGTGTGATTGATGAAGGTAACTCCATCTATCTGTTTGATATTGGTGTGAATGTTTCACATGCACAAGCAGAAGTCTTCAACTATCTGAAGATGGAGAATGAACTGATTGCTAATGGTCAGGCACCCTCACATGAAATGACTGTTGAGTGGCTTGAGAAATGTGCGGATAAGTTCCAGGATTGTTCGGAACGCTTTGCAGAGAGTCGTGGATTTACAATTCTGGATGAGAAGTCTCTTGCGAAACCTGACTTCCCAACCATGCTCCCATCTAGTGTAGATGCAGAGTATGCTAAACTAGAAGCATCGACTGAAGAGTAATATGAATTTACATCTTGTGATTGGAACCCCCATGTACGGGGGTATGTGTACGAGTGAATATACAGATTCACTACTTAAACTCTCCGAGTCTTGTAATAAGTCTGGTGTCAAACTCACCACCATCTTTCTTGGTAATGAGTCACTGATTCAGCGTGGGCGTAATACAATCGCTCACCACTTTATGAATATTCCTGATGCGACTCATCTTCTATTCATTGATGCGGACATCAAGTTCCGTGTTGAGGACATTGTAAAGATGATCAAGGCAGACAAGGAACTGATCATCGGTCCCGTTGCACTGAAAGGATATAACTGGGAAGAGATTCGTGCAGCTGCACTAGCAGGTGAAGATGATATTGGACGCACTGGTGGCGTATTTAATATCAACACTCTTCCTGGTATTGAGATGGAAGATGAGGAAACTCCATTTGAAATTGAGCACGGCGGCAATGCATTCATGATGGTCCGTCGTGATTGTTTGCAGGCACTGGAACCACAAACACCAATATATACTAATGGTGGGAGATCTTTACCTGATGGTGTAGAAATCAAAGACTACTTCCGTGTGGAGATAAATAAAGATACAAACCATTTATTATCAGAAGATTATTTCTTCTGTCATTCGTATAGACAGATTGGTGGAAAAGTCTGGTGTGCTCCTTGGGTAGAGACCGGACACTTTGGGTCTCATCTCTTTAATGGTAAATACACTAGGAACAATTAACGAAAATGTCACAACCAGTCATTAAATACACGCTTACAAAGCAGGGTAGGCAACCTGAATGGTTGTCATCAGACTCCAGGGCTTTCAAGGGACAGCACAGCACCTCTGCAAATAAGGCAGGTAAACTTCCTCGCTTTGGTTCTCCACAAGACACCATTTTCTTGGGTATTGGAGCAGGTGATGCTGACTCCGATGGAACTCCTGATGGTTATGTTGGAACAATCGGAAGTAAAACAGATCTTCAGACTTATATTACTGAAGTGGGAACTGCTAATGGTTATAAAGTTATAACTAATACAGTCACTGGTGTGCAAACTTCTATCACCACCGGTGATGATGATGCATGGTTCACGGGAGTCGGACTTTCCACAACTACAACCGATAAGGTTACGTTCTCTGGAACTGGAACTGCGGTAGAAGTCAATACCTCAACATCAACTTCAAAGACCATCGTTACAACTGATGGTGCGGAGTCTAGAACCGACACAGTAACGACAACCGAGACCACAACCTTTGAGACTGCATATGACTATGCAGCAGAGGCAACAAGACTCTGGGATATTTACGAGGCAGTCAACTCCTAAACCAAAATCGACTTTTATTTCCAAAAATTGCCGAAAAAAAATTCCGGCAATTTTTTGATCTGTAGGGTTTTTTCAAAAATTATGAAATTTCATTTTGATTGCGGACTCCCGCGTTCGGGATCTACGCTTCTGACGGCAATATTAAACCAAAATCCTCAAATACATGCGGGAACATTATCTCCTGTATTTGAGGTTATGTATTATACGGACGAAATACTTCAGGGAGAGCAGGCACAGGCATTTCCTAAACCTGATGTATTTCGCAAAATGGTGCGTGATGGCATTATCAATTATTACTCTGATCGTGATGAACCAGTTGTCATTGATAAATGTCGTGCATGGCCAGCACATATTGATATGCTGAAGAAATATGTAACTAATGACCCTAGAATTATTTGCACTGTTCGTCATCCGCTAGATATATTGGCATCTTTCATTACTTTGTTTCATAATGATGGCGGACTGAATTTCATTGATAAGGCAATGCTTAAGCAAGGATTGTTTATTACTGATGATGCACGATGTCATTATATGATGAATCCTGGTGGTATTGTGTGGGAAAGTATGAATGCACTTGCAACTGCATTTCGTCATAATCAGACAGAACACATTCATTTCGTTCAATATGATGATTTGGTAAATAATCCAGAGAAAGCACTGCAAGGTATTCACTGGTTCTTAAAACTCAAACCATATGAATATGACTTTGATAATATTGAACAAAAAGATAGAGAAAAAGATAAAGAAGTATATGGACTTCCGACCATGCACGAAGTTCGACCAAAGGTAGAAAAAACATCAAAACACTATTCAGAAGTGCTCAGTTCATCTGTGATAAATAAATATATCAATATGGATTTCTGGAACAGATAGTACATGTCTGAGATAAGGGTCAATAGTATAGGAAACGAATCGAATACTGGTGGACCCGTATTATCTGGTATCACGACATTTTCTGGACAGCAATATTTTATACCCCCAAAAGGAACCACGGCAGAGAGACCATCCGATTGCCCGCCTGGTTCCATTCGTTTTAATACAGATACTGCACACTTAGAGTATTGGAACGGATTAGTATGGTTAGAGTTTGAGGCAAGTAGTGAGGAACTTGGTGATCAAAATAATACAGACTCTACCGGTGGAACAGGAACTCGTGGAATATATGGTGGTGGAAACACTCCATCAAAGGTTCAAACAACTAATTTCTTTACCATTTCAACTCAAGGAAACGCAAGAAGTTTTGGGGATTTGGTAGGTGCAGCCCGAATAGGATCGGGTGGTTGTGCATCTAGAACTCGTGGATATATTGTAGGTGGCGCAACTCCATCTAGAACAGCTGAAATTGATACTCTTGTATTTTCATCAACTGGTTCTTGCACAGATTATGGTGATTTGTCTAGGGTTGCAGCAACTCAATCATGTTCATCTTCAACAAGAGGATTTTCACTTGGAGGGTCAACTCCATCAACTATTGCGACAATTGATTACTTTGCACTTGAATCTACAGGATCTGGAATAGATTTTGGAGATTTAACTGAAGGTGATACTGGTGGTGGAGCGTGTGCATCATCAATTCGTGGTATTTACTGGAAAGCCTCAACACCCAATCAAATAGGAATAGAATTTATCACAATGTCAACACTGGGCAATGCTGTTGACTTTGGTGACAAAACTGTTTCTAGAACTTCATTAAGAGCTTGTTCAAATTCTGTTCGTGGAGTTTGTGCAGGTGGATTTGCAACTGCTAGTCCAAATCCAGCAATAAACACTATTGATTTTATAACGATTGCATCAACGGGAAATGCACAAGACTTTGGAGACATGTCTGTAAATAATCCTGGAAATTCTCAAGCATGTGCATCATCAATTCGTGGAGTATGGTCTGGAGGAACTGATGCAACGATGCAATTTATTGAAATCATGTCTACAGGAAACAGTATTGATTTTGGAGACTTAACTGCCAATGTAGGCAACGGTGCTGCTTGTTCCAATGGTCACGGAGGGTTATAATCATGTCAGAATTTAAGGCTTCAGGTTTCCGCGACGAATTTGGTAATGCTGGTCCCGATCTTGTAGGGATCACAACAATGACCTCACCATATTATTTTGTTCCACCATCAGGTTCAACAGCAGAAAGACCACAGAGTGCCCCACCAGGGATGTTGAGGTTTAATACTGATATTGGAAGACTTGAAGTATGGAGAAACGATCACTGGGCAACGATACTTGGTGAATCTCCTAATCTTGGTGATCAGAATAATAACACCGGCAACACCACAAACTCTGCTGGTGGAACAGGAACTCGTGGATTGTTTGCTGGTGGCAATGCACCATCAGTAACTGACACGATTGAGTATGTAACCATTTCCACGCTAGGAAATGCACAAGATTTTGGTAATTTAACACAATCGTCATATGTTGGTGCTGGTGGGTGTGCATCAAGAACACGAGGAATACGTGGTGGAGGAGAGACTCCATCAAAACAAGACACTATTGATTTTGTAACTATAGCATCAACAGGAAATGCAACTGATTTTGGCAATCTAACACAAGCAAGATCTACAGTAAATGCTTTTTCCAATCAGACTAGAGGAATTTTTGCTGGTGGATTAACTCCATCTCCACAAACCACTACTGATTATATAACAATTGCACAAACAGGAAATGCAGTAGATTTTGGTGATCTGACAATTGCTTCATATGGTGGTGCTGCAGCATCAAGTTCAGTCAGGGGAGTTGTCTTTGTTGGATATACTAGTGGTGGTAGTACCAATAGAATTGAATACTTTACTATTGCAACGACAGGTAATGCGCTTGACTTTGGTGATAGAACAGTATCAATATACTATCCGGCAACAGCTTTTAATGCAACAAGAGCCACCTGGGCAGGGGGGAATGGAGCAATAAATACGATAGACTTTGTTACGACGGCAACGACTGGTAATGCACAAGATTTTGGAGATTTGACAACGGCGCGGGTGACACCAGCTGGTGCATCATCATCAACCCGTGGATTATTTGCCGGAGGAAATAATCCCACCTTTCGGAACATAATTGATTTTATATCTATTCCAACCACAGGAAATGCAGTAGATTTTGGGGATATGACAACAGCAACAAGTGGACCTGCTGGTTTCTCTAACGGTCACGGAGGGTTATAATCATGTCAAGACTTAATGTAAGTAATCTTTTTAACGAGAACGAAGATGGAGCACCAGTAGTATCTGGTATCTCTACATTCTCATCACCATACTATTTTGTTCCACCATCAGGTTCAACAGCACAGAGACCATCAAATCCTGGTGAGGGAATGATTCGTTTCAATACTGATAGTGGTCACCTTGAGTATTACACAGGTGAACTTTGGGTTGATGTTATTGTTAATAACAACGAACTTGGTGACCAGAATAATACAAACTCCACTGGTGGAACAGGAACTCGTGGATTATTTGCTGGTGGCACAGCACCTTCACCGACACCCTTTGTCGATACAATAGACTATATCTCAGTATCAACTCTTGGAAATGCACAAGATTTTGGTAATTTGACGACAGTACAAGCATTCGCAGCTGGTTTAGCATCACGAACTCGTGGAATTTTTGGTGGAGGTTATACTCCAACAATGATTGATGAAATAGATTTTGTTACAATAGCATCAACGGGAAATGCAGGAGACTTTGGTGATCTAACGACAAGCACTCGTGCATCAGGTGCTTGTTCTAATTCAACTCGTGGACTTATTGGTGGTGGTAATGGTCCTGGTCCTACTAATCATGCGAATATTGATTTTATAACGATTGCATCAACAGGAAATGCACAAGACTTTGGTGATTTAGTTCAAGCTGTAGGATATTTCAGTGGTTGTTCCTCCAGCGTTCGTGGTGTTTTTGGCGGAGGAGGAACTCCCACAAATTCAGATACAATTCAATTTGTTACATTATCAACAACTGGAGATGCACAGGACTTTGGTGATTTAACTGTAGCAAGAAATAGTTTGGCTTCTTGTTCTTCAAGCACTCGTGGATTATTTGCTGATGGTCTTTCTCCATCAGCATTAAATACAATAGATTTTGTTACAATCTCAACTCTTGGAAACGCACAAGATTTTGGAGATAGAACCACTGCAACTTATGGAGTATCTGCTTGTTCTAGTCCAACTCGTGGGATATTTGGTGGAGATGCTGGTAATTCGGGAACTATTGATTTTGTAACAATTGCAGCAACAGGAAATGCATCAGACTTTGGAGATTTAAGTGTTGGAAGAAATATACCCGGTGCTTGTTCTAATGGTCACGGAGGTCTCTAAATATAACTATGGAGAGTAATATCTGATGACGATTAAACCAGGAGCATTTAGATTTAATACCGACTCCATGAAGTTGGAGATCTTTCGTGGTGCGGATACAGGTGATTATTCTGGTCCTATAGCAGATGTAGTGGCTTATAATGGCACCTCATTGTTCTGGGATGATAGTCCAATTGGTGCATATACACTTTCCAATAATAATAGAACTGCCACCACTAATGATGGTAATAGTGGGAGTTATACTAATGGTGATGTGTATTCTCTTGCTATAGCAGCAGGTAATACATATGCATGGACTCTTCGTGTAACCAATGGAGATAGCACAGGAGGTTGGTATTTTACGGATGGTCAAACTGCTAGTGGAACTCATGCAGACCAAAGAGAAGGTAATTCTGCTGGTTTAAGAGGTGGTGAAACTGGTGCCAGTACTTGGGGAGATTATGCCACTGCTAATAGTACTAGTAGTGCTCAGAATCAAATTTCCCTGAACTCTGATGTATCTCCTAATGGCACTAAAAATATTGAGTTTGTTGTTTATAGACCTTCAAGTGGAACAGGAAAAGTTTGGATAAGAGCAGAAGGAGCAGGCAGTTGGATTGGTAGTGGAGATCCATCTAATACTAGTTCCACTGCTACGATTGTTTTACCGGATGCCACCACATATTTTGGTGTTGTCCAGTATGACAGATCAAGTGCCGTGACATTGATTCTTGACGTAGAATCTTCTGGTGGTTATTACGGACCACGATTAGCTGGTCAGTGGGAAGAAATACAAGCAACATCACCAGATATTCAGACTGGCGGAACTCGTGGATTAACTGGTGGAGGAGCAGCTCCTGGCAAACAAGATAGAATTGATTATATTAATATTTCCACAACAGGAGATGCAATAGATTTTGGTAATTTATCAGAATCACGTTATTGGATCTCTTCTTTTTCATCAAGAACTCGTGGAATATGGGGTGGAGGTGGAGTTCATCCAACCTCACCAAATCAGACTGATAGAATTGATTTTGTTACCATTGCGTCAACAGGAGATGCAACTGACTTTGGCAACTTAGTTACATCAAGATATGGAATGGGTGCATGTTCCAATCAAACTCGTGGGTTATTTGGTGGTGGGTATCGACCTACACCAGGTGATATGGTAAATTTTGTAGATTATATAACAATTGCATCTGCTGGAGACGCAAAAGACTTTGGTGATCTAACAGTTGCTAGGATGTATTTATCCGCAGCTTCATCAAGCACTCGCGGATTATTTTTGTCTGGAAGAACTGGCACTAATCCATATACTTATTATGATACAATTGACTATGTAAATTTATCAACTCAAGGAAACGCTGCGGATTTTGGTAACTTACTTTCTGCCATCGGAGCAGGTCAAGCTACATCTAATTCAACTCGTGCAATATATGCTTCAAATGAAAATACTGCTTCAAACACTATTCAATACATAACCATTTCAACAAATGGAAATGCACAAGATTTTGGTGATTTAAATGCTAATCAACAACAGGGATCCGCAACTGCATCTCCAACTAGAGGTGTTATTGCTGGTGGATATATCTCAGCCTATGTTAATACCATAGAATATGTTCAAATTATGACTACAGGTGATGCAGTTGATTTTGGAGACTTGACTATGGCAAGAGGAAACAATGGATCTTGTTCCAACGGTCACGGAGGGTTATAATGTCAGAATTTAGAATAGATCAGATCAAAAGTCAAGATGCATCCAGAGGCCCAGATGTAGCAGGTATCACTACATTTACTGGAACTTCTGGTATTGTGATGCCTTCTGGTGATACTGCTTATCGTGGTGGTAGAGGAAGGGGTTTAGTTGCTGCCGGTGTCAATTCACCAACCTATTTTAGTCAAATAGATTATGTAACGATTGCAACACTGGGAAATTCAGTTACTTTTGGTGATCTAACAAGCCAAAGAAATAGTCCAAAAGGAACTAGTAATTCAGTTCGAGCATGTTTTGCTTCAGGTTATAATCCTTCTATTAGTGCTTATGATAATACTATTTTTTACGTAACAATATCATCAGCAGGTAATGGATTTGATTTTGGTGATTTGACAACTGGAGCAGTGGGAACTTTCGGCACGGCATCAAATAATATTCGTGGATTGTATGTTGGAGGAGCTCCTAGTCATACAAAAACTGGCCAATATATTACCTTTACAACTCTTGGAAATGCAACAAATTTTGGAGATATAACATTTGGTAGCAGAAACTCTAGTAGTGGAGTTTTAGGATCATCAACCAGAGCAATATTTGCAGGAGGAGATAATCCTAGCATAGGAGATTTCAATATTATTGAATATACAGAATATTCATCATTAGGAGATACTGTCAAGTTTGGAGATTTACCAAGTGTTAGAACAAATGCAACGTCTGTTACCAGTGGAACTCGTGGAGTGGTAATGGGTGGCGAAACACCTAGTAGAACCAACTCTTGCGAATACATTACAATTTCATCTCTTGGAAACTCACAAGATTTTGGTGACTTGACAGATGATAGAAGAAGTGCTACAGCATTTGACAATTCTGTCAGAGGATGCTGTGCTGGAGGTGACGATAGTGGTTCTTCCGGTAATAATTCTAATATTATTGATTACATAACTATTGCATCAACAGGTAATGCAACTGACTTTGGTGATATAAGTTATGGTGAAGTGAGAAACCCTGCCGGGGCATCAGATTCACATGGAGGTATAGGATAATGGCACACGGAGAAAACCCACCACTTAATATCACTCCAGGAGCAATCAGATTCAACACGGACTCTATGAAGTTAGAGTATTTCCGTATTGGAATGGAAGGTGGAAGCACAAGTTCTTATGCTGGTATTGGAACCATGGCAGCAGGAGAATGGGTTCAGATCACAACTGATACACCAGATGTTCAGACTGGTGGTGCTCGTGGTGTTTTTCTTGAAGGTCAAGTGCCCGGAGATGCCAACA
>Ga0208157_1001319_pt1 | contig 11357 bp, 12 predicted proteins | sample 5_EtaG_FD_184077 | JGI IMG/M metagenome (GOLD analysis project Ga0208157, IMG submission 184077) | Marine viral communities from the Subarctic Pacific Ocean - 5_ETSP_OMZ_AT15132 metaG (SPAdes) (version 2) | ecosystem: Environmental > Aquatic > Marine > Oceanic | place: Pacific Ocean | collected...
ACTTGTTCAAATGCAAAAGTAAATGGAGTACCAACAAAACGCATAGTAAATAAAGATGTGTCAGTCCAAATGTAAATTGCATTTCTACCAAGTTTACCACCCATGATCCGTGATCCGGCGGCCAGTCTTTGTGTACCAGCACTATTCTCAGCTGTTGGTGTGTAGTCATTAATATTTTCTTGAGACGAGAATCTTATAAACATGTCGTCTTGTGTAGTTTTATCACCAATAGTTGTTTCTGTTCCAAAAAATACTAAGTGACGATCCGGTGTAGATACTAACATATCACGTGACGCTGTTGGTGCACCTGATATAATTGTAGCTCGTGTTGCTGTTGCATTAGCTGCATCACCATCCCATTCAAAACACTCTCCGTTATGTATTAAAGCTATTAGTGTTGACCCTAAATTGTCCAAGGACCATAGACCAGGATCTGTTACTGAGTCTGTGTTGGCTGCAGCAGATCCCCATCCAGTCCAACTAGATGTATTGGTTACGGTTGCACCATTACTGTGTGCAGCTCTGGTTGATCCTCGTGCAGCTCTAGTAATACCTGTTAAATTATTTCCTGTTATACCTGTGTATGAAATTTCCTCACTACCTACTTGAATATAGTTTGTACCTGAAGATGGAAAACCTGTTGTGCTAGTAAGCGTAACACTAGTTCCTGATCCACCTGTACCATTAGCGTCATTTAATAATGCTCCATTTAAAGTTGTTGTTATTGACCCTAAAATATTACCACCCCATAATGATATACCCCAACCAAAAGCTCCTATCTGTTCAGCGGGTCCTACGTGATAGTATTGATAATAAGTAATTCCTCCAGAAGTAGTTGCACCACTTCCCGTCTCAACACTTGGCATTGTAATAGTTATAGTATTTGTAGTTGGTACACTAGTTACCATAAATTTTTTGTCAGCAAAATCAGAAGCTCCAAAATTAGAGTTAGTTATTGCGCTAAACGTAGAAGCATCACCAAATAATATTATATCACCTGGAACAAAATTATGTGCTCCACTAAAAGTAATTGTTACAGCTCTATCATTATTAGTTGTGCTAAATGCACTAGTAATAGCTGTGCCAGATGGATTAACTAGAGGGTGTATGTCATAGTATACTCCTCCAGAGTATACATATAAAATTCTGTTTGTACCTATCGCTGCAAATTTTGTAGATTCTTTATTAACAAAATGATGAAGTCCTCTTGCAACTCCTGTAAGTTTTGATTCTCCTAATTGATTCCAGCCACCTATTTTTTCAGGTGTACCATATCTAAAACGAACATTTTCTCCACCTGTCCATTGAGACTCAGCACCTGTTGATGTAACTTGTTTGTTGAACCCTGGTAGGAATCCTAGTTTTTGTAACATATAACCTCATTATAATACTATTTAACACCTGATGGTAAACCTAATTTGGCTCTTCCATCAAATCTATTTTTATCAGCAAATGGGCCATTTACATGATTATAATGTAGAAATACTTGACCGCAAATGTTCCCGTCAAAAGGCTCTCGCCAATGTTCGAGTTCACATCCACTATATACTAGCATATCTCCCACTTCAAGCAAGACTTTCGTGCCTGCTGGAGCGTTTGGTTTTACAATATTTTGTCTTTCATTAACAACATTATTAGCTCCTGTGCCATCTATAAATATAGGCCAAGGATCTCCACCCAGATTAAGTGTTGTAGATATTTCACAACTAGGTCTATCTTTGTGCCTATGTAGAGTATCTCCTTTTTTATAAGCTCTAGCATAAGAGTATGTTGGTATTAAATCTAGGCCAGTGTGTTTTTTCATTACAGGCAACATCTTAACTAGTAATGTATCCATTACAAAATCACCATAACAAGAGAATGTATTAGGTATCTGTTGATCGGTCCATGTTCCAAGGATCGGGGACTGTGAGTGTATGTTATTTTTATACATATAATCTACTGCATCTCGTTTAAGTAAAAAATAATTTAATATAAAGTTAGCTAGATCGTATGGTACAGCGCTTTTAATTACTTGATATTTATTAGTTTGAAAGGTCATACCATCATACACTTTTGTAAAAAATTAAAAGACACTGATATTCTTATATCATTGGATTCATTAGGATCAACACAGTGCATTAACCAAGATGGAAACATAATACACCTTCCAGTAATAGGTTCATAATGTGTTTCTCTAAACAATCTTGCAGGTACGGGTCCTTCTTTTTGTCTGGGTCTAGACATTGCAGCTGATGATCTTGGGTCGTCTATTTTTAAATGTCCACAATTTTTAGGGGCTTTTACATAATAGACACCAGACCATAATGAGTTTGGATGTTGATGTGCTCTATTCATTCCACCTGGTGGATTTATGTTGGCCCACATATTACCAAGTATAGGCTCACTATCTAAATATTCTTGATCATAAATAGTTTTTTGACATGCATATAACATATCAACTAGTTTTTTATACTCAGGTAACTCAGCCATATTTGTAGTTGAATGCCAACCTTTAATATTGGTTCTTGTCATTCCTTTATCTTTATTAGACCAAGCTACAATATCTCTTTCCAACTCTTGATTAAGAGTAGGGTGTTCTATATCTGCAATATAGATAGGTGTTGGAAAATGTAAATCTCTATGCATTATTTAAATGGTGTTCCTCCAAACCACATAACTAGTGATTGTCTTATACCACGTGTCACAGGTTTTACTCTATGTCTTATAAACGATGCAAAAAATATAGCGTGACCTTGTTTAAGTTTTCCAACCTTACCTTCTGCCATTAATTCCAAATCCCCTCCTTCAAACTCATTTTCAGGAGACAATAGACAAGTCATAGATATTTTTCGAACAGGTGGTTCGTGTGCACAGTTTATATCATTATCTACATGCCATTCATAGAATCCTCCTTCTGGATATTCTGTGTATTGTGCCATTTCTGTGATAGTCATTCCATCAAAACCAAAATGATTTCCATTTGTGGTTTTCATAATACGATCTATGTCCTTATACATGTCAGCCATTTTTTTAAATGGTATCCAACTAATATGTGAAGTTCTAGTTTTAGTATCAACTATTCCACTTTTAATACCTTTATCATTTCCAACAGACGCATCTTGTTTAGGCTCGGCACGTCCTGCAGCAATAATCATTTTACATTGTTCCGGTGTAAAAATTGGTGTTGTTGTTTCAACTATATAAGATTTCCATCGTGGTTCTGTTATCATATTAATATCCGTATTCTACCCATCCCGTTATTATATATTTATCATTTGATAGAGGTGGGTTGCCTCTATGAATGTGTGTAAACTGTGATGGCCAAACTAATAGTGTATTTTTTTCAGGTTTAAATCTACACTTTTGATATAAAAATTCTGTCTCTCCACCTTCAGTTACATCATTAAGATAAACACTAAAAGCTAGTATTCTATTTCTAGCTTTCATCTCAGCGTTTTCACAATGCCACGTATGATAACCTTCACCCACTTTAGTTTTTTGAATTTTTACTTCAAGGATATTATGCGTTGCTAATTTTTTTAAGTATGAATATTTTTGTACATACAGAGGATAAACATCTTTAAAAAACATATCTATAAAAGGTTTATTATTATAAGTCATAGGAACATTGGTATCTCTAATAGTATCGATTGCATTATCTGATACTAACATTTCATCTACTTGTCTTGGGTATACGGCACCTTGTTGTTCACACTTATTAAAGTAATTTTTGTAATCATCTATCAATTGATCTGGCATAAAATTTTTAAACAAACCTATATGATTATCTATGTAATATTGTTTATCCATTATGTAGCACCTCTATTTTTTATTGGATCAAATGCTACATCACAGTTTGCAGCGAGTGTTCGTCTTGTTTCAGTAGTTCCATTAAACGGATATACACAATGTCTCATATCATATGGAAACACATAAAAATCTCTAAGGTCCATTGGTGGTTGATAATCTATCTTTGCAAATTGACCATTACTAGCTCCTAATATTTGTAGTCTACCGTTCTGTTGTATATGTTCTGCTGAATATTCTTTACCATATGTTGATGGTAATTTTAAAACCATTACACTTGATAAACCAGTAAATAACATACCTCTATGGATATGTGTAGGGTTATATTCGTGCTGTTTCATTTCATTAACCCAGATAGAATTAAGATGTAAGTCATAATCTCTAATTTTATTAAATGCTAAATAGTGTTTGAACACTTGCATAAAATAATCCGTCACATTGTTTGGTAACATATTATGGTTTTTCATCTTAGATTGGTCAGCCCCATTATAAAATAAAGAATGTTCTTTTTCTATTTTACCCACTAATTGATTATTGGCTGGTGCAAGGTTATAAAAATTTTGCTCATAGATTTGATTAATAGTGCTAAATATATTAAGCGGTACTTGATACTTTAAAACAGATTGACCTAAAAATACAAAGTCAAAATTTAATGTGTTGGTATTCATTTTTAATCCTTTCTAACTGGCCCATCAAATAATTTATGCATATTATTTCTAACTACTTTATCGTCATAACACAAACCGTTTATTTTTATTTGATCTAGATCAATAAATCTGTGATTAAAATAAGGTTCATCTATAAATTTATATATTTTTCGAAACTCTTGTTCAGGATTTTTAACTAAAAAAAATAGTTTACGACTTTGGTTTACCATGTTGGGTTATTTTTTCTTTCTCTTTATAACTATTTTCTAATTCACCAGACTTTTTAATTCTTTGTAACGACTGTAGTTGTCCCATTACATTAAATATCTCAGCTTCTGATGAGTTAGCATTTAGTGTTTTTGCTTTCTCGTGATATTGTAACCCGTATGATTCTAGTTGATGTTGGTTAACATCTTTGTCATTAAATGATCCGTCATTAAATTCTTTCTTTAATCCAGACCACATTTTAATTTCTCTCATTCTATGTCTTGCAACTTTTTCCATAGAAGCTTTACCAAATATAGCTTCATCTAAATCTATTTTATATTTAGTTGCTTTATATTCGTCTTCTTCTTTTTCAATTTTACCTTCTAACCATTTAATCTTTGCTTCGTTTCTTCTATAATCAAATGATAAAGTCATTAAGTTATCTAAGTATGATGATTGTTCTCTCACACACTGCCAATATTTTGCAGCTTTAGTTGGATATCTATTGTCTTGTAGTACAGAAAACCTAGCTTCTGTTTCTGTTCGAAACATTTGTTTTTTAGTCCATGTATCACGAAGCTCGTCTACCATACCTTTAAAATCTGATAGGTCTTCTTGTGTCAATAAATTATTTAAATGTGGCTCTTCACCTTGTATTACATCTCTAACGTCTTTTTTATTTGTCATTTCTTTATTCTTTATGTTTCCTTCTTATATATATTATTTAAAATATATTACAAGTCTTATGAGTCGGTAAATGTTTTTGTTGTTAGTCCTGCAAACTGTTCTACCAATGCTACATTAGAAGGTGAACCAGGTGCTGGTACACCACCAGAAGCTAGTGCTGATGTATTAGTTGCTCCTGCAGAACCAGCTCTTAATCTTCCAGTATTCATATCATTTGCTTCTGTCCAATTAGTTCCATTCCATTGTTCTGTTACACCTGTTGGTGCTGCTCCACCATAAGCTAATGCTGATGTTTGAACACCACTACCCATTAAAGCCTCTCTTCCAGTGTTTAAATCATTCACTTCTGTCCAGTTAGATCCATTCCATAATTCTGTTTTAGGTGTTCCTCCTGCACCACCAATAAGTAAAGCTGCTGTTTGAATTCCTGCTGCAGCTGCAGCATATCTAGGTGTATTTAAATCTGAAATTTCCGTCCAATTAGATCCATTCCAAGATTCTACAATATTGGTGCCAGGTGGTAAAAACCCACCTATAGCTAAACCTGCTGTATTAGTTCCTGCTCCTGAACTAGTTCTTCTTGAAGTATTCAAATTATTAACTTCTGTCCAATTAGTTCCATTCCAAGTTTCTGTGTTTCCCATATTTGATCCATTATTTCCACCAAACGCTAATGCAGCTGTATAAGTTCCCATTGATCCTTGTGAAGATCTTGCAGTGTTTAAATTATTTACTTCTGTCCAATTTGATCCATTCCATACTTCTGTATCTGCAAGGTAAGTTGAAGAATATCCTCCCATTACTATGGCAGCTGTAGCTATACCAGCCCCTGACGTACTTGTTCTTGCTTGATTCAAACTATTAACTGTCGACCAAGCTACTACTGGAGTTCCTACATTACCTCGAAGAACATTATCTGTTGAGTTATACCAAACTTGTCCATCAAGAGGATTCGATGGGTCTGATTCTAAGACCTCGATTTGTGTTCCTTTAATTTCTTTGTATGTTGTCATAATTAATCTGTGTCTATTGTTTTAGTTGTAAAGCTTGGTTTTGTAAACTCTTCTGCTGCTGTTGACTGAGTGCTCGGATTTATAAATCCTCCTATAGCCAACCCAGCTGTATTACTAGCACCCGCACTACCACCAAATTGTGATCTAGCTGTAGCTAAATCTCCTTCTTCAGCCCAGTTAGTTCCGTTATAAGCTTCTGTTTTTGCGGTTATAGTTGGAGTTGTAGCATTACTTCCACCAAATACTAACATAGAAGTTAATATTCCTGCTCCTCCTAATTGTGTTCTTCCAGAATTCATATCATTTACTTCAGTCCAGTTGCTTCCATTCCAAGTTTCTGTATTGCCCGTTGCATATGGAGGTCCATTATCACCACCTGCAATTATTGCGGATGTATTACTTACACCATCTCCTGCTAAATAAGTTCTAGCTGTATTTACGTCACCAACTTCTGTCCAGTTGGTTCCATTCCAAGACTCATTATTAGCTATAGCACTTCCAGGAACTCCACCAGAAATTCCTAACGCAGATGTTTGAATGCCTGCTCCCGCTAATCCATATCTAGCAGTATTCATATCATTAACTTCTGTCCAACTTGTTCCATTCCAACTTTCAGTAATTGTTAGTGTAGGCGGTCCCATTCCACCAAACGTTAAAGCTGAAGTATTATCTGCACCTGCACCTCCCATAATTCTTCTCTGGGTGTTTAAATTATTTACTTCAGTCCAATTTGTTCCGTTATAAGATTCTGTATTAACAGTATCTCCACCATAAACTAAAGCTGCTGTTTGAGGTCCATTAGCAGCTCCCATTGTTCTTGAAGAAGTATTTAAAGTACCACCACTAGCCCAAGCACCGATTGGTACGCTTGTGCTCCATTCTTGTACTCCTGCTGGAGGACTAGCAGTGGCTCCTGTAATAGATATAGCAGAGTTAGCATTTCCTGCGCTAGTTGGACCGTTTACTGCTGTTAGTAAATCATTTACTTCTGTCCAGTTTGTTCCATTCCAATTTTCTGTGTTTCCTAAATATGTATTTGAATTATTTTCTCCACCAAAAGCTAATGCTGATGTACTATCTGCACCAGCTCCTCCTAGTTGTCTTCTTTGGGTGTTTAAATCATTTACTTCTGTCCAATTAGATCCATTCCAACTTTCTGTTTTTGCTGTGTCAGGTGCTGAAGGGTCTCTTCCACCAAAAGCTAATGCTGATGTTTGTGTACCCGCTCCACCTAGATTTGTTCTTCCTGTGTTTAAATCTCCAATTTCAGTCCATGAAGATCCATTCCAACTTTGGTTTGTTGCTGTGACTGGACCTGGTGATATTGATCCACCAAAAACTAAAGCAGCTGTGCTATCAACACCAGAAGCTCCACCACTTCTTGTAGCTGTAGTTTGATCTCCACTTTCTGTCCAGTTAGTTCCATTGTAAATTTCTGTAAAACCTTGTAAGTCCGAAGGGATGGTAGAAGTTCCTCCAATAGCTAAGGCTGAAGTTTGTGCTCCTGTACCCATTAAAAGAGATCTTCCAGTATTAAGATCGTTTACTTCTGTCCAATTAGATCCATTGTAAGATTCTGTTAATGTTTCTTGAGAAGGTCCACCATAAGTAAGTGCTGCGGTGTTACTTGTTCCTGCAGCTCCCATTTGATCTCTATTTGTATTTAAATTTCCACCCGTAGACCAAGCGCCTGTTGTATTTGGATATTGAAACTTTAATGTGTTGGCCGTTGCATTATACCACACCTCTCCCGTATTCGGATTATCGGGATCCGTAGTGTAGTTTTGTATTTTACTACCATGTGTGCCTAAATACGTAGCCATTTAATTTTTATTCCTCCAATGTTATGTCAGCAGGTCTTGGATTGTCATCTGTCTTTTCTTCAGCAGGTAACGAATCCCACACAGCTTGCGCTGCTTGAACCTCTGCATCAACAATCGCCTGTGCTTCATCCTTAGTTTTAACAACGCCTGCAACTTTAGCAATCCAAAGATTACCGTGTTTGTTGTATGCAGGAACTTGCCAAACATTACCAGGAAAGCTACAAAACGTGATTCTAGAAGATTCAACATGATCGATGAAACCCTTTCCCCAGTTTTCTGCTACACAGTATTGATATGTTTTTGCCATAGTTTTCTCCTTTTATTAATCGGTTAAAGTTTTTATCACATTTGATGGAACATTCCACTCTTCTGTTGCACCTGTATCTGCTGGAACTGATCCACCAAAAGCTAAAGCAGATGATGTTGTTCCATTTCCTGTTAGATTTTCTCTTGCAGTATTTAAATCTGCAACTTCTACCCATGATACACCATTCCATTCTTCTGTAACAGCACCTACAGGAGGTACACTACCACCAAAAGCTAGTGCTGAAGTATTATCTGCTCCTGCTCCTCCAAGTCTATTTCTAGCCGTATTTAAATTATTAACTTCAGTCCAGTTTGTTCCATTCCAAGATTCTGTGTTACCTGTTCTTGGTGGAGTATTTCCACCAAAAGCTACTGCAGATGTGTTAGTTCCTGCTCCTGCTAAAGATTGCCTTGCATCATTTAAATCATTTACTTCTGTCCAGTTTGTTCCATTCCAAGACTCTGTAACTGCTAAAAAACTTGGTGGTCCTGTTCCACCACCAAATGCTAAAGAAGAAGTATTATCAGCTCCTGTTCCTCCAAGAAAACTTCTAGCTGTATTTAAATCATTTACTTCAGTCCAGTTACTTCCATTCCATAATTCTGTTACTGCCGTTACAGGTGCTTCTCCGCCAAAAGCTAATGCTGATGTTTGAGTACCACCTCCTGCTAAAGCAGTTCTTGCAGTATTTAAATCTGTAACTTCTGTCCAACTAGTTCCATCATAAGATTCTGTTTTTCCTGTAGTAGGTGGACTGCCACCAAACGCCAATCCTGCTGTTTGTGTTCCCGCACCTGCTAAAGTAATTCTTGCCGTATTCAAACTACCACCTGTAGACCAAGCACCGATTGGTGCACCTGGACCTATCCATTCTTCTGTGTAATTTATATCAGCATTACTTTGAGAACCACCAAAAGCTAAAGCTGATGGAGATGTACCACAAAAACCTACTTGATAACTGTCTCGACTCATGTTTGTTGTTTCAGTCCAAGCTGAACCATTCCATGTTTCTACATTAGTTGTTTGTCCTCCAGGTGTTGTTCCTGTAAATTTTAATGAAGAAGCATTACTATCTCCTGCTCCTCCATGACCATATACGGCAGTGTTTACATCTGCAACTTCAGTCCAATTAGTGCCATTCCAAGTTTCAACATTTGCAACACCATTAGGGTTAACATATCCACTCATATATATTGCTGATGATTGAGTTCCTGCACCTGCTGATATACCTCTACCTGTGTTTAAATCATTAACTTCTGTCCAATTGGTTCCATTCCATAATTCTGTTAAAGGGCCAAGAGGTCCAGGAGCAGGGCCACCAAAATATAATGAGGCTGTTTGACTACCAGCAGAGGCCGCACCACCTGCAGGTCTTCCTGTGTTTAAATCATTTAATTCTGTCCAGTTTGTTCCATTCCAAGATTCTGTTAAAGCTGATGGTGAACCTGTAGATCCTGCAAATGCTATTGCAGCTGTATAAGTACCTGCTCCACGAGATCCTGTTCTTGCAGTTGCTACATCATTTACTTCAGTCCAAGAACTTCCATTGTACTGTTCAACATTAGCTAAAACAGGTGGATCGTCATCACCAGCTATTGCTAATGCAGCTGTTCCTACTCCAGCTCCACCTGATCCTCTTCTAGCAGTATTTAAATTTCCACCAGTTGCCCATGCACCAGATGTAGTTACATTTGGATATAAATATTTGAAATCTTTGTTAGTGCTATCGTACCATAGCTCACCTTCCACGGCTCCTGGGTAATCTCCAGCGTAGTTGACAACCGATGTACCAACTGTCTCTTTATAGGTAGCCATGATTATTTACTCTTCAGTAACCAGCCCTGAGTTCCATCTGTGTAGACTAAAGTGTTTGCAGCTCTTTCAACTGCAACTGTAAGATCTGCTGCCGCTCCATTAATTTTTTCACTATTTCTTCCAATAGTTAAAGCGTTAGAGTCAAAAGTACCTGCATAGTCTATAAACGAAACTTCATCGCCGATTGTTGGTGATGAAGGAAGAGTCAAAGTAAACGATCCACTAGTTGTATTACAAAATACACCTTGTCCAGCTACTGCTGTATAGTTTGCTGTTTTAACTGCTTGCCATGAAGTTCCACCTGCGTCGGCTTCTTCCCATGTCAATACTCCACCTGTCGTTGATTTTAAAAGGTAGCCGTTTCCTCCTGCTACCGCTGCCGGCCATGTCAAAGTATAAGACCCACTAACTGTGGCTGCCGATTTCATTCCTATGTATGCACTGTCATCACTATCTGCCAGTCTAAGTTCTTTCTGAGAATTAATTATTAAACCTGTTCCTGCTGTCCAGATTAAATCTGCGTCACCGCCAAATGAACCTGAATCATTAAATTGTACTTGTGTTGTTGATCCACCTGGTGAAGTTGCTGCACCAAAACCAACATCATAAACTCCTGTGTTAGTTGCTACACCATCAAAATATATTAGCTTCCAACCTTTATCACTTGTTGCCCAAGTAACTGTTGCACCTGAACCCGAAGCTGCTTTTAATTGTACTGTGTAAGAACCAGATGTTCCATTGTTTATAAGATAAAAATTTTCTACACCTACAGGCATTGTAATAACTCTGTTTCCAGATATGGATCCTGTAAATTTTAAAACTCTTGTTGCTACTGCTGAACCTGTACCACCATCTGTTTCTGTTAAAGCTTGTGTTCCCGCACCACCTGCAATAGATACCTCTAAATATCCACCAGAGATTTGCTCAATGATTTGTAAATTCGTATTTGTTTTTGTTCCCCAAGTACCAGCGTTTTCACCGGTAGCCATTAGCTCTACGCCGAGAGGTGTGTATGTTGAAGCCATTCTTTAATCTCCTAATTATTCTTATTAATATTGTGTTTTGTATA
>Ga0208157_1001321_pt1 | contig 11352 bp, 19 predicted proteins | sample 5_EtaG_FD_184077 | JGI IMG/M metagenome (GOLD analysis project Ga0208157, IMG submission 184077) | Marine viral communities from the Subarctic Pacific Ocean - 5_ETSP_OMZ_AT15132 metaG (SPAdes) (version 2) | ecosystem: Environmental > Aquatic > Marine > Oceanic | place: Pacific Ocean | collected...
CATTAAAAGTAACATCAGATCCTAGAGTTTCTGAAAAAGAAGTTTCTGCAACAACACTTACAGTATTATCTGCATTAACAATAACAGATGCACCATTAGTTAAAGAACCAGAGGCCACTGCCCTGACCTGACCATCCTTCGCAATATTACCAAAAGATTTCATCAAACTACTTTCTATTAAGCGTCATCAATCTCTTCATAAGAACACACAGCGGATAAATCCCCTGCTGCACTAGCTTGTATCTTGAGTATGTCACCCTCAACCAAGTACAGCCCCATGTTCTTATCTATGGGTAGTAATGTGCTATCAGCCGAAACTGTGATTGTTTTAGCTATGTAATAATCTACACTTGATCGTGTAATCCACACAGATATATCAGCAGAGTTAGTGCCATCTATGTTGGCTATAACCAATGAGTTAATCTTTAATAACTTATTTGATGCAGCCGTTAATAAGCTGACCGCACTTGCAGCAACATCAGCATCTAAAACTGTATTAGCATAAATACTGCTTACTGCGACTACATTTGGATTTGCCATGAAAAACTCCTATATTATCCAAACACCATTGCCATAGCAATCGCCTTACCAGTTGATGCTTTAGCGTTTAACTGAGTTTGTATTGCGCTAGTTGTGCCAACTAAATAATTAAATTCAGCAGTAGACACTGTTGCGCCATCTAAAATTTCAAACTCAGTATTTGTTACACCCCCTAAAAGCGTGTCCAAATTCGTCCAATTTGTATTTAAAAACCCACCCCAGGCATCTTCATCACCGCCAACGGTAGGTAAATTCCATGAATAATTAGTTGTTGATGCTGGCATTTATGCGGCCCTTTCTAAATAATCTGCTTCTGTCCAAGTCGTACTTGGGTTTGATACATCAGTCCACGTTGTACTTGGATTTGGCGCATCTAACCATTTATACCTTGATTTAATCGTTACTGTTGCAGCTACATTTAAACTAGCAGCCATTAATCTGACGCGATTATACTCTATATTTACGCTAGATGATAGTGCAATATTTGCCTGACCCACAACATCTATGACACCGTTACCTGTCATAGTAGATGTTAAGGTGATATTTGACGCTGCATCTGCAATGCGAATACCAGCACTTGTGACGTTACAAGCAAGGTTAATTGCAGCAGCGCCCTCTTCTACACTGTGGTTAATACCATAAATATATGAGCCATATGTGTTTTTACCGTAACCTGGTCTAAAACCTGGTACTTCTGGATATTCTACCGCAACCGTTACAACAACGCCCTGACAGACAATATTAGCAGCAGCCGTTCTTACCTTAATTGCTGATGAAGTTGTGGCAGATGTACAAGTTGTGGCAGAAGCACCACCAATAATTGTATCAGAATTTGCAGTTACACTTGACGTACAGGCTACAGTAGAAGCGCCTGACTTAACCTGTTGCAAAGAAGCTGTGACAGAACACGATGTAGTTGCCGTAGATGCGCCCTCAAATACTTTAACCGCTATTGCTGTCACAGAGCAAATTGGTGTAATACTTGCTGCTGCGTCAATTACAGAGCCAGATAAACCGTAAGTATCCTGACCATATAGAGCATCACCGTAATTAGCGCGGTAAACAGTCATTAGGCTAACGTAATGTCTAAATCACCTGTTGGTATACGGAAAACATCACCTGCATTAATTGCTTTTGCAGTTGTTAAAGCACTATGAACAATCATTGTACCACCACTGGAAGCAGTCATTACCGCCATGTGTGTTATTGTTCCCCAATTGCCGCCTGATGCTGCTGGAAACTCTACGGCTGCTGAGTTAGTTGCTAAATCATTAGATACGCTAAAAGCTACCGCTGTTCTTGCGTAGCCGTTACCTGATATTTCGTTTGATGTAGAACCGCTATCTGTTGGATCAGCAGTGAATAAACCAACATACCAAGCTGTAGGGCGTGTTACACTGGTGGCAGTGAAAACATAATTTAAAACATGGGTTTCAAAAGTATTTGTAAAAGACATATGGCTTTCCCTTAAATCAATCTTTGTGCATTATACACCATTTTTATATTAATAACTAGATATGATAATTCTGCGACCAGAACCACCATAACGTGTGTCATCTGATGCAACTTGCAAAGAATTTAAAGCGTTTGTATATAAAGCGCCCCAGGTCTGTGTTCGTGCATCATCTAATAAATATGGTGCTGATTGCATCAACGTGCCATATAAATACAAATCTGGTTCATCTTGTAATAACCAGTTAAATGTTGTGGTATCACTCAGTGATGGTATTCTTTCAAAAAAAGCAAGCTGCATTGGAAACTCACCTGATGGTGTAGGAAATACTTCTATTGCATCACCAATCTGAGAATAAAACTGTGGAACACCTACTGCATCACTATTCTGTTCACGTTTTTGCAGCATATCTTCAGGGCCAATATAATCTAATTTTACCGTAGAAGAATTAGTAATATTAAACCGCATTGTTTCCAACCAACCGTTAGGAACTTGGACATAACGACTATCTAATGTTGCGTCCATACGTTCAATCATTTTGTAATGTCTTAATTTACGGTTTATATCTGTTTCTGCTAGTGAAATAAAATCAGGAATAACAGCAGTTAAATCATCGCGGTTAAGCCAATTAGCTACGGCTGTTTTAAGCTCTGCGTAAGTTGTTATTGCCATTATTAGCTCCTAGTAAATTCCTGGTGCGTTAGCTTTTCTAGCACTATCTATCATACTTGCGTTACTTCTTCTAGTTTTAAAGAGATCATTGCAACAATCCTGTATTTACATCTTCTGAAGTTCCTTGTGCTAAAGCACCTTGTATATCTACTGTTGAAACACCAAGAAGCAATGCTGCTCCAGCTATTCCGTATTTTTTTACAATTTCTATTATACGATCATCAAAAACAACAAGATTTCTTGAACCACTTTGTTGAACATTCGTGTCAAAACCTTTTTCCTCATAATTTTGCGCTATTTCTTCAGCATCTCTTCTTGTTTTAGCAGTTATAGGCTCAGTTTCGTATGGCTTGCCTTTTTGGGATAATTTAACCTCGTATCCCATGCCTCTTGACCCTTGGTCTAAATAACGGATACCTTCAATACCTCTCTGTTGCAAAAGACCAATCATATTTTTTTGTTCATTGTAAGCAGTTTGCCCTACTACAGATGCTCCTGACTGATCTGCGTCTAATTTTAGATCAACAGATTCTGCTCTACGTTTTACTCTTTCAGCTTGCTCAAGGCTTGTTGCCGATCTTTCAACCCTACCGCCTTTCCAATTTGTTCCAACTATTTTATATGGGCGCAAAATACTGTCTTGCTTTATTATTTCAACATTTCCTTTAGGAATATTTTCAAAAGCATTTTTCACAAAATCAGATTGATCTGAAAGACGAGCATCATAATCAATAAATTTATCAACATCAGCGTTTATATCTACTTTATATATATTTCCAGCAGGTTGATATTTAGGTAATATTTCAGATTTTGCCCACTTTGCAACATCTGGAAATTCAATTTTATCAAAAGCCTCATCAAATGAACCTGTTACTTCTAAGTCTTCTAAAAAAGCCGCTTTTTCGTAAAGCTCATCAGCTTTATCAGATGGCATTTTTATTGAGTCAGCCTGACGAATAATATTATCGTATAATTCAAAAACTGGGGTATCACCAACTTTAGCAATAAGACCTCTACTCAAAGAGTCTCTGTAATCTTTTGCAACCTTTTCATTCTCAGCGAAATACAAGCCGCGCCCATATGCTTGTGCGCCCTCACCAGTTCCAAGCTTGGACATATCAAATCTATCAAAAGTATGTGGCGATCCATGATATGCTGTAATTTTATCAGTAACATCATTTGGATCATAACCAAATTTTTGTATATTTGCTTGTTTACGCAATTCGTCTGCCGATTGACTTAACTTACTTGGTTCTGATGTAACAATATTATTTGCTATTACCTTTTGCGCTGGTGAGCCACCTAACAGCCCTTCCATAACGCCTTGAACAGGTGTGAGATAGCCTCTAGCAGCCAATGCAGCAGGGGTAAGAGCAAATGCCATCTCCATACCCATATCTAACGCAGCACGTTTCCTAGCCTCTGCTGTTTGCTCTGGGTCAAACACAACGCCACTTGCCGCCATGCTATCTGACATACCTTGTATTGGATTTACTTGTGCTGCAAATTCTGCTGCTGGACGTAGGTTTGGCGGTGTTAAATACTCTAATAAACCACCGACTGCATCATCTAATGCTCTCCGCCTTTTCTGCCCAGCTTCCCTTGTAAAGAAATCAAAAATACTTTCAGCCATTAAAATATACTTTTTAGAAAATCAAACAAACCTCTTGCTGCACCTTCTCTACGCAATCTATTCATAGACATACCTTGTAAACCAGCATTACCTAATGACATTAAAGAAGTGCCATAATCACCTTCTTTTAACGCTATTTTTGCATCATTCATATCATTTGTAACATTGTTGTAAGCCGCTTGCGGATTAAACATCGTACCCATTTGACCAATTCCTACACCAGCGCGTGGGCCGTATTGCCCTATTGCTTCTGTAATTATTGGTCTGTCAGATAATCTATTTGCGTTTTCTATGCTGTCTATCGCTCTACGGATTGTTTCATCGCTGTAGAAAAAACCTTCCTGGTCACTTTCATTACTTTTAAATGCGTTTTCAACATCGCCTGTTAGCTCTGCATAATGGTTTCTTAGCTCAAAAGTATCCATTACCACTTAACCCTGTTTGCCCAATATGCTGCTGACATTTTGCCTTTAGCTATATTACTGGCGTGTCTTTTTTTAAAGCTTCTTGATCTTGCCGTATCACCTTTGTCACCTGATACACCCTGTTGACCAAATCGTATTGTTTTCACTTTGTCACCTTCTTTTGCCACAACAACGTGGGATTTGGTTTTATGCTTGGGAGTACGTCTTGGTTTATTGAAACCCTCTACACCAGCACGTTTTAATCTAGGGTCTTTTTCTTTTGCCATTTAACTATCAGGGGAAAGTTTGATCGTAATATTGGTCATAAGTTAAATTTGGGGGTATTTGTTGTGTAAATTGTGCATTTAAATATTGCCTATAAAATTCTGCATCATACGGTCTACTCATTCCAGATGTACCTGCTGTTTCCAACATACTTGATGGCGAACCAAAACCTTCTGTTCTTGTAGGTGCTGTTGAGCCATATAAAACATTTGCAATAGCACTTAACAATCCACCACCTTCAAACTTACCACCACTAGCATCTGGGCCACCACGATCAAACATATCGTTCATATCACGGTATTCACCAAATCTCATACCTGATAGCAATCCACCTCTTTGTGGCATACCAGGGCTTCCAATGTTACCACCTGAACTTAATCCAGTTGTATCTCTATATCTTGCTTCAGCAGCAGCACCACGCTGTCTACCTATAGATTTAGCAGTACGATCATAATAATCTTTATCACGATCTTTAAAGCCTAGACCTTTTTGAATATCATCCAGCAAGCCCATTACTTTTTCTTACCGCCTTTTTTCTTGCCACCTTTTTTCATACCGCCTTTATGTCCATATCCTGGCATTATTTTTTCCCCTTTTTCTTTTTTGGTTTCTTTGCTGTCTTTTCAGCCTGTTTAAAAGCTTTATCAGTAGGCGCACCTTTTGCACCCTTCTTACGCATTTTCTCGCCACTACCAGCTTTAATACGAGCTCTTTTATCTGCTATGTTGGAGTAAAGTCCACGCTTTGCCATTATCCACCCCAGAACGTAGCGGTTACTATTCTAACGCCTGTAGCAATAACACTTATGTTATCTGCTGGTGTAACGATTATATTAGTTCCATTTGGATCACCAACGCGAGATGCAGAACCATTACTTATATCTGCTGCTGGTTTAGCGGCTGCTGCTCTAGTGTTAAAGTAAAACTCTCCATCTGCTGTCAGAGTACAAAACTTTGCACCAGCAGGGACTGCAATACTTTCTGCTGTATTTGCTGCTAATACTCTGGCGTCAACATAATCTGTTTCTGGTAGGAAGTTATCGCTAATTTGTCCATAAGCGTCAGTAGGTTGTACAAAAGGTAACATAAGGTTCTCCGCAAGTTTTGATGCACCTTATCACACTAAGCAATTCCACGCAAATTTCTTTTTATAGGCTCACCCCATTCTTGCACTTCCCTACGTCCAACAGACATATATCTGAAACTATCGGCTGCGTGTGATGTCCAATCATGCAATGGTCTACCACGCCATGATTTGTTTTTTTCGTCAAATTCTCTGCGATATTGCCGTAATGCTTCTACACCACGCCCACACTTTTCTTCATCAAACCAACAGCGATTAAGCATAGAACGTGCTGACTGTATTCCATCGTCTATAGATAGTTTAGGAGCTATAGATATGTTGTTAACACCAAGAGCGTCTAATGTTTCTAATCTGCTTTTACCTGTACCAAGCTCTTTAACTTTTACATCATGCGGTAATATATGCTCTTTGTAGTGATAACCCTTTTCATCTAGCACCTTTGCATAGTGGTCTAAACCAACACCTGACATTTCATAAAAGTCTATTATTCTTATTTCTTGCCCTACAAATTGAGCAAACCATAAAGATGTACTATCGCCTATTCCTAAATCCCAAGAAACTGTTACACCAACACTAGGATCATATGGCACTTTTGTAATACGTTTATCTTGGGTAGCTGTTTTCATTTCCATTGCGTAATATGCGCCCTGAATAGCAGCTTCAAAACTACATTCAAACTCTTGCTCATAGCGATCTTCGCCCATAGTTTGTTTAGCTTCTTCAAGTTCTTCTGAGTCTAATATTGACGTTTCAGAAGCCTTAAACATCGCAGCGTACCAATTTCCATCGTTTTGAGCATCGTGCCAAATATCCCAAAAATCATTTTTTCCTTTGGGAGTTCCAATAAATGTCGCTCTTCCTTTACGATCTGATAAACTAGGACGAATAACAGAAGGCCAGGCGTTTGCAGGAAAATCAGCTGGCTCATCTAACACAACGCTATCAAAGTATAATCCACGCATTGCATCATAATTATCTGCGCCAAACAAACGAATGCGAGAACCGTTAGGAAAGTCTACGCGCAATTCACTTGCGTTTACTAAGCTACCCTCAACATCTCTTGTGTATTCCAGTAAATAATCCCAAGCAATAGCTTTAGCTTGTCTATAATATGGCGCTATATAAGCAACACGAACATTCTTACGCGGTATTGTTAATGAGTCTTTTATTAAATCATTAATCGCGGCAACGGTTTTACCAAAACGTCTATGAGCCACAATAATAGCATAACGCTCATTACGTTTATGAAATGGTTTAAGCATCTCACGAGGTTTATACTTAATTGTCCTCGTCTTCATTATCCATCCATTTATAAGCTATTACATGTTCACCGTCATTTCCAGAACCCTCAAATTTCTGGGTCTCTTTCCAACCAGCTTGTGTTTTTAAATAAAATATCTGCGCTCCTAAATCACCACCCCTTGCTTTTTGAATTAAATTTTGTGCTACGAAACCGACAGCTTTAGCTTTACCCTTTTTATACTGTGCAGAAACTTCTTCATCTCTCTCCATAATATCATAGAATACACGTCTACTTATACCAAAGTAATCTGCAATCTGTTCTACGTTAAGCACAGCAGCTAAGGTTTCCAACTCACCCTTTTGTTCTTTACTAAGTTTTATTGGTGGTCTGCCACCCTTGTTTTTTTCATTCATCTCATAACCTATTGAAAAACCTACGTAAAATGTAAGAACGCGCTAAAGATATGACAGTAAAAGCTAAAGAGATAGACAAGGCTTTTTGTGTTGTTACGTTGTAACCGTGTAAAGGTAATATAACATAAGTTGCTGCGGTTGCGATTGCGTACCCTATTAGCACGTTAGTAACCGCTTCTACTCCACTCATTACGCGGCTTTGCATCTGACCGCCTTTAAATCATGGTAAGTTTGTCCTGTTTCCTCAAGAACGGCTAATTTACCAGTATAGTCTTGCCAACGCTTAATTATAACATCGCAGTATTTAGCGTCTAACTCCATTACACGGCATTCACGGTCTATTTTTTCACACGCTATTAACGTAGAACCTGAACCGCCAAATAAATCTAAAACTAACCCATTTACTTGAGAACCATCTTTTATCGCTTTTAAACATAACTCCACTGGCTTCATCGTCGGATGCAGATCATTTTTTTTTGTGCGATTTATACGCCAAATATCCATGCCATTTTTTCCACCGTAAAATTTATGATTATTGACCCAACCATAAAAAATAGGTTCATACATACTCATGTAATCACTGTTGCTTAGTGTATGGTTTCCTTTGTCCCAAATAACTAGTGAACGGCACTTCAATCCAACACGCTCTAAACTTTCATAATAACCGTTTATGCCCAAACGATAAAAAGTAATGTAAAACGCTCCGTCTACATATGTTTTAATTGTTGTGTTAATTGCATCTAAAAATTCCTCCCCGTCCTTTTTGGACATCTTATCATTTTTAATCGCACCATGAGTCGCATTAAAGGACTTAGAACCATCTGCGTGTATTCCACCCAAAAAATCCATTAAATAGGGTGGATCGGTAAAACACATATTGGCTTTTTTATTTTCTAAAAGCCTATCTACGGAATCAAAATTAGTACCATCGCTGCACATTACTCTGTGGCTACCTAATAGCCAAACATCACCCTCCACCGTAACAGGTTGTTCTGGTGCATCTGGAACATCGTCCTCGTCGGTCAAACCTTCCTTTTCTGGCTCTTGCAGCAGCTTTGCCAATTCGTCCGCGTCAAAACCTGTAAGTCCCAGATCAAAATCCAAATCTTTAAGTTCCGAAAACTCTACGGAAAGCATATCGTTATCCCATCCAGCGTTTAGGGCCAGCTTGTTGTCAGCAATGACATAGGCTTTCTTTTGTGCGTCAGACCAACCAACAGCCGTTATGCATGGAACTTCGTCTAAACCTAACTTTTGCGCGGCAAGTAAACGCCCATGCCCAGCTATAATTTCATTATTAACATCTATCAGAATCGGGTTAGTAAAACCCCATTCATTAATACTTGCTGAAATTTGTGATATTTGTTCTTCACTGTGAGTCCTGCTGTTTCGTGCGTAAGGTATTAAATTTTTTACTTTTTTTCGCTCTATTTTATCAGCTGGCCAAGTTAAAGTTTTTTTCATTTAGTCCGTCCATAATTGGGTGCGTCTATATATGGTATTATATTATATATTTGCAAAAAGAAAAGCCCCTACGGAGCAGATCACATAGGGGCAGTTGAGGCAACCTCACATTGGGAGGATTATGAAGCAGTATCGCCCCAATGTAGAGTAACACAAAAATGTGTTGTTTGCTATTATCATATTCTGTCTATTTTTTCTACGGCTAAGTATTCTTTGTATGGCTGTAGATCATGCTCAGTTATTAAACCATCATTTATTAATTCTTCACCTAGTTTACCATTGATATAAAATTCACTTACTGGCTCACCACGTTTAATTCTGTTAGCATTAATTACCTTTGGATCAGGATACCAGGTTGCAGAGACACCAAAAGCATCACTATCACTTGCAATACTTGCTTTAATCGCTGTGGCAATATCTGATGCTTTAGGCCATGACCTGGACATATGTGCAGCTTTTATTTTTAATTCAGCGCGTTCAAATGCTCCAGATATAACCTCTTGGTTACACTCATTAGGAAACAATTGATTTAATGCTTTAGAAATTATCTCTATTTCTTTTGCTTTTACGTCTTCATCGTGGCGTAAGTGCATAGGAATAGAATAGCTACTTAATAAGTTTTCTAATTCTTTTTTAATTAAATTTATACGATAACCATAATTCATTAGTTTATACCTTTTTTAACTTCTAATATTCTTTCCATAGCCTTCTTGTATTCTAAACTATCTTTACCAAAAAGTGTATTAAAATACCAATCAGGTTCTATTGATTGCCAACCTTTTTCTTCACACATTGCCAGGGCATCTTCTGGCGTTCCACCACCAACAAAAATATATCTTAACTTCTCAGCTAATCTTTTTGCTGCTGTTTCTGTGAGCTCTTTTTTAATTCCCTTGCGATATTTTATAAAACTATCTGCTGAATTTTCTTCTACTAACCATTCACATAAAATAGTCCTAACACTTATATTAGGTTTAATGGATGGTTCTAAGGATGGTTTGGGTGCAGCTCCTGCAGGGGTAGGGGTGCATTTGCTGCGGGGGTAGGGGTGCATCTCCTGCAGGGGTGCAGCTATTGCATGGGGTTCTCTAGTGTTCTCAAGTGTTCCAATACGTTCCAGGTTAAGAGAATAGTCTACAGTGTATCCAGTTTTACATTTTTTCTGTCCTGCCTCAGTTAATAAACCTGAAGAAACCATATCTCTAATGTTTGTCTGAAGCGTTCTAATAGCCATCTCCAAATCAGCAGCCATATTCTTTTTGCTAACCCAGATACCACTGCCATCATCACTAGCCTTGTCTGCCATATACATTAGGATCGCTTTTTGAGTAGTAGAACCAATCCGTTTTGTTTGGACTAAATTACTTACTAAATTTGACAATTTTTTTACCCTTTTCTTGTTGGGCAAGATCGTTTATGTTGACCTTGCATATTTCATTGGTTTTGACATTATGCACAAAACGTACCTTTTTGGGAAGCCCACAGTATTACCTCACTGTGGGTTTTTCCTTTTCAATAAGGTAATCGGATAGTTTTTTAACTGTAGAATAATATACATCCTCACCTTTCATAATGCGGTAAACAGTATGCTTAGAAATGCCTACATCCCTTATGACTTTAGCAAGAACACGCCCATCTAAACGCCTGACTATTTCCTCAGTTGATAAAATATTTTCCATAAAAAAGTCTCCATTGTGCAACTTTATGGTTGCATATATAAGACTAATAAAGATATAAGACAATAGTAAATAAAAAAAGGTACGAAAAAATGGACAATAAATTAGGTCAAACATATCCTAGCCCATCATTAATACGGCTATATATAACTAAAGCAATTCAAGAACTAACAGAAAAAGAAATAGCTGAAAGAGCTTATGGCGAACCAGCCAACTATACTTTTGGTGCAAAAGCCATCTCTGTTATAGAAAAAGCAGTAACAAAAGCTTGTGATGATTTTGATAAAGATGGTGTTTTTGCTGGCATCAAATCTAATAAGAAGGAAACAAAGGATGCCTAAATTACCAGAAAAGCTAGTCAAATTATTAGACGAAATAAACATCACACAACATAAAGCAGTATGGGATTGTCACGGCACTCCTGTAATGCTGCATAAAGCTTTAGAAAAAATAGCTGCACATAAAAATATTATGTTTGATGCACCA
>Ga0208157_1001324_pt1 | contig 11338 bp, 18 predicted proteins | sample 5_EtaG_FD_184077 | JGI IMG/M metagenome (GOLD analysis project Ga0208157, IMG submission 184077) | Marine viral communities from the Subarctic Pacific Ocean - 5_ETSP_OMZ_AT15132 metaG (SPAdes) (version 2) | ecosystem: Environmental > Aquatic > Marine > Oceanic | place: Pacific Ocean | collected...
CTTGGTAAATGGATGACCTTGTCTATTAACTCTCATTGGTTTCATAAAACAGCAACCACAGTCAAACCAGCACCATGGTTTCAAGAAGCGCTAGAGCGCGACCTCAAGATTGATACTGGTTATTACTACGCGCAGGCGCAACTATGGTCAGAAGAAAATCCAGATGCCTTTGCGGGTATTCACAGCTCCTACGGGGTCTGCTTAATTATGGATGAGGCATCGGGTATACCTTCACCCATCTACAGCGTATCCGAAGGTTTCTTCTCTGAACCAACATCTAATCGTTACTGGTTTACTTTCTCCAACCCGCGCCGAAACACAGGCCCATTTTACGATTCCTTTAATAGCAAAAAGCGCTTTTGGCAAAACGTGCAAATCGACTCGCGCACAGTCGAAGGCACAGATCAAAAACTCTTCCAATCGATGATCGAGCAGTATGGCGAAGATTCCACAGTCGCGCGCGTGGAGGTCATGGGCGAGTTTCCTAGCGCGGATGATGATACTGTCATACCGCTTGACTTAGTGCGCGGTGCGGTAGAGCGCGAAGTCACGCTCACCGCGAATGAACCAATTATTTGGGGATTAGATGTTGCTAGATTCGGTGGCGATAACAGCGCTTTGTGCGTGCGCCAGGGAAACACTGTTTTAGAAATTACATCTTTTGCCTCCATGGACTTAATGCAACTTTGTGGTGTGGTTAAAAATCGATTCGATGATTGTACTGTTATGGAAAGACCGCAAGAGATCTTGGTCGATGTCATTGGACTTGGTGCTGGAGTGGTTGATCGATTGCGTGAGCAAAATTTACCAGTGCGCGGAGTGAATGTGGCAGAAGCGCCAAGCACCAAAAAGAACTATTTGAACTTGCGTGCTGAGTTATGGTTTGCAATCAAGGATTGGTTAGCGCAGCGTGATTGCCGTCTTCCTAATGATGATGAGCTTGTAGCGGAATTAGCTGCGCCGTTATATAAATATACTTCGACTGGCAAAATAAAGATAGAGTCAAAAGACGAAATGCGCAAAAGAGGAATAAAATCTCCCGACAAAGCAGATGCACTTGCATTAACCATGGCAAGTTCGGCTGCAAGTTTTAGTGGAAGCGAGAGTTATTTCGGTTATAATTTCAAAAAACCTTTAAAATCTCGAATCATTCGAGTGGGATAGTTTTACATGGCAAAAGATTACGAAGACAAAATGGACAATATGGTCAGCGAAGAAACTGACATGGAACATCTCGCTGGTGTTATTAAATCAGAGATGGATGATGCAAAAGATTTCATTCATCAAGTGGGTGCAGAGCGAGCAGAATCTACAGAATATTATTTAGGTGAACAACCACAAGCACAATCTAGTATGCAGTCTGAATTTGTATCGACTGATGTTAGAGACAGCGTACTTTTTATGTTGCCATCTATCATGCGTACATTCTTTGGTACTAAAAAGATTGTCGAATTTGTACCGCATGGCCCAGAAGACATCCAAGTTGCCGAGCAACAAACCAACTATGTTAATTACATCATCCAAGAAAAAAACCAAGGCTTCCAAGTTTTATACGATGCGTTTAAAGATGCGTTAGTTAGAAAAAGTGGTTTTATAAAAGTTTTTTGGGATGATTCTATCTCAGCATCTACCAGCGAATACACAGACTTAGATCCTGTTTCATATCAAGCTTTGGTGCTTGATCCAAATGTAGAGGTTGTCAAAGAATCTGTCACCATGGAAATGATGACGCAGGTTGATCCTCTGTCTGGTGAAGAAGTTACGCAAGAAATTCCTGCGAAGTATGATGTGACTATTCGTAGAATCAAAGCCAAAGATCAAGTCTGTATTGAATCCATACCACCCGAAGAAGTTTTAATCTCACGCAACGCACGCGACTTAGAATCTGCTTCTTATGTCGCGCACCGCATGATTAAATCTGTTTCTGATTTGGTTGCCATGGGTTACGACCAAGATGAAATGGAACAATACGCTTCACAAAATTCAAGTGCGGTTGACCCTGAAGCCTTTGAAGAGGTTGAGGCAAGAAATCCATTTGACAACATGATATACCCAGACAGAAATGACTCTGGTGCAAAAGATGTTTTGTATGTAGAGCATTATTTATTTTATGACTTCGATGGCGATGGCATCGATGAAAGAATTAGAGTTTGTACAGCAGGTGATGGCGTTCATGTGTTGAATGTTGAGCAATGGGATGATTTACCTATTGCCATGTTCTGCCCTGACCCTGAACCACATACTGCAATCGGTTCGTGTCCAGCGGATTACTTAAAGCCTATCCAAGCTGCAAAATCCCAAATTATGCGAGATACCCTTGATTCGCTTGGACACTCTATCTTTCCTCGTATGGCTGTTGTTGAAGGTCAGGTCAACATTGACGATGTACTCAATACAGATATTGGACAGCCCATTCGAGTTCGCGCCCCTGGGATGGTTCAACCCTTTACAGTACCCTTCGCTGGTAAAGAGGCTTTCCCTGTTCTTGGATACCTCGATGAAGCAAAAGAGAATAGGACTGGTGTGTCTAAAGCCTCTGCTGGCTTAAATGCAGATGCTTTGCAATCAAGCACGAGTGCAGCCGTATCCGCTACCATGTCAGGAGCGCAAGGCCGAATAGAAATTATTTGTAGACATTTTGCAGAAGGTGGACTCAAACAACTTTTTAAAATTACTAACAATCTAATTATCAAACATCAAAACGCACAGGATGTCTTTAGACTAGAAGGTCAATTTATTCCTGTTGATCCTAGATACTGGGAATCAGATAAAGATATGGTGGTTAATGTAGCTATCTCTAAATCTTCTGATGAAGAGAAGTTTGCAATCCTCGCACAGCTTGCAGGTAAACAAGAACAAATCATGCAGACATTAGGCCCACAAAATCCATTGGTATCCATGCAACAGTATTCTAATACTTTGACTCGCATGATTGAGATGGCTGGGTTTAAAGATCCACAAGCGTTTATTAATACTCAAGTACCACCTATGCCACCACAACCGCCTGAGTCACAACAACCTGACCCAGCACAAATGTTGGCACAGGCTGAAGCTATGAAGGCACAGAACTTAGCACAGAAAGCTATCATTGATGCTGAAACTGATCGCATGAAGATCATCATGGATGATGATAGAAACAGAGATGAAGCTGAAGCACAGATTAGACTCAAAGCAGCAGAATTAACTGCTAAGTATGGCGCACAAGTCAACATAGCAGAGATCAATGCTATTATGGAGCGTGACAGAGAAAACATCAGACAAACTCAAAAAGATCAAGCTCAAGGACTATTTACTGGCAATGGCAATCAAGTTATATAACCTAGAAGTGTTAGTTGACGATCTAGTTTATGTCGGTAGTGATATTAGAGCCAAAAGCCAAGAAGAAGCAATAAAAATACTTGGTGTTATCTCTGGTGGTGAAGTCACCGAGGATGCAGAAATACTAAGTTGTGAGGAAAGAACTTTACACTAATGGCAATTACATACAGAGGCGAGAGGTTTAGCGGTTATAACAAACCTAAACGTACGCCTGGTCACAAAACAAAATCACACGCAGTTCTAGCTAAGTCAGGCGATGTCATAAAACTTATACGTTTTGGTCAACAAGGCGTGAGCGGTGCTGGTAAAAATCCTCAGTCTGCAAAAGGTAAAGCTAGAAGAAAATCATTTAAAGCTAGACACGCTAAAAATATTTCTAAAGGAAAGTTGTCAGCAGCTTATTGGGCTGATAAAGTAAAATGGTAAGGAGGTAACTATGCCGAAAAAAGGACTATACGCTAACATTCATGCTAAACGCAGAAGAATAAAAGCTGGATCAAAGGAAACAATGAGAAAGCCAGGCGCTAGGGGTGCGCCAACTGCAAAAGCATTTAAAAAAGCAGCAAAGACTGCAAAAAATAGGAGTTAATTATGCCAAGAGGAAAAGAAACTTACGGATCTAAAAAAGGCAGACCGCCAAAAAAGAAAGTTAAAAAAACATCTAAAAAAGGTAAAAAGTAATGCCCGCTAAAAACTCATCTCTTACACAGAGACAAAAAAACACGCTTAAAAAACATTCGGTTCATCACACAAAAAAACACATGACCGAAATGCGAAAGCTAATGAAAGCAGGAAAAACTTTTACACAATCTCATAAAATGGCTATGAGAAAAGTTGGTAAATAAACTATAACAACAAGTGAAAACATCTTCGGCAAAAGCCAAAGGTCGTAAACTACAGCAATGGGTTGTTGACAAACTTGTTGACTTGCTTGGTTTTGATCCTGAAGACTTAGAATCAAGACCCATGGGATCTTCGGGTGAAGATGTCATTATGGGCGTACAATCACGCAAAAAATTTCCCTACTCTATCGAATGTAAAAACCAACAAGCAGTTAATGTTTGGAAGGCTTACGAGCAATCTTGTACAAACTGTAAAGATTATGAGCCTTTGGTTATAATAAAACGCAACAACACTAAACCATTGGCATTAGTCGATGCAGAGTATTTTATTAAATTGCATAAGGATAAAGATGGAACAAGAAACAAAAATAGAGATACACCAACATCAGAATAAAACTTGGTATAACTTAGCTGAGGGTTTTGATAAGTGGCGAGTCTTTCCTAGACTGCTTATTACTTTATATGGTTATGCTTTCTATCAAACCACTCAATGGTTTATGACCTTACCTGATCCAACCAATGCACAATCTGCATTTGTTTCTGTCATAGTCGGTGCAGGTGCTGCATGGTTTGGTTTATATGTTGGCGGTACACCTAAAAGATAATGACCGAAGCAAAAGTCAACGATAGAACTACCTTTAATATTTCTATTAGTTATCTAATACAGATAATTGTTGCTATTGCTGTTTTTGTTTATGGCTATGCCTCTATAAGCGAACATATAGAAAAAAATGATACAGAAATAAAAAATTTAAGAGCTAATCAAAATAATTATATTTTTCCTGATATAAGGCTATTAGAACAAAAAACAATAATTTTAGAAAAAGATGTGTTGGTTTTGCAAAAAGAAATAGAGTTTCAAAAAAAACAATTGCAAAAATGCAAACAAGTTACGGACAAATAAATGATAGATAAACTAATCGAGCCAGTAACACAAATACTAGATAAGTTTGTTGTTGATAAGGATCTAAAAGCAAAATTAGATCACGAAATAAAAACACAATTTCATCAAATTAATCTTGCTCAAATTGAAGTTAATAAAGTAGAGGCATCACATAGATCTATTTTTGTAGCTGGTTGGAGGCCTTGTTGCGGATGGATATGTGCTATCGCACTTGGCTATCACTTTGTTTTACAACCAATTATTTTATTTGTTTTATCTCTTAACAACTTGCAATATCAACTACCAGAGTTTGATATGGGTGCATTGTTGTATGTCTTAGGCGGTATGTTAGGTCTTGGTGGGTTGAGAAGTTATGAAAAGTCTAAAGGCTTAACCAAATGAGCGAATGGAAGAATTTTAGATTAGAAGAGTTTGCCTGCAAACATTGTGGTAAAAATGAGATTGAAAATAAGTTAGTAGATAAGTTACAATTGCTTAGAGAGGACTTAGGTTTTCCATTTATTATTACATCAGGATACAGGTGTGCAGAACATCCAGTTGAACGAAAAAAAAGTAAACCAGGAACTCACAATTTAGGTATTGCAGCTGACATAGCTTGCAGTCACAAACAAGCATTACAAATAGTATCCGCGGCAGAAGGTTACGGATTTACAGGAATTGGAGTTAATCAAAAAGGCAATGGAAGATTTATACACCTCGACATCGCAAAAGCTACGCATGATTATCCAAGGCCTCATATCTGGAGCTATTGATTTCTAATGGAGCTTTCATTTTATGTAGTGTGGAATATTTTTGTAACTTTGGTTATAGCACCATTGTTCTACTCCATACGCAAAAATGAAAACGAAGCAAAAAGAATTGACATATTGGTTAATAAAACAAGAGAAGAGATAGCTAGAGACTATGTGACTAGAAATGCACACAATGTCGAATATTCAAGATTAATGGACAAAATAGACAAACTTGATGCTAAAATAGATAAACTAATAACTGAATAATATGGCTTTCGGACAAATACCAACACAATCAAGGGCAGGGCCAGTCGCAACTGGTCAAGCATATGCACAACAAATAGCTGGCGGTATGCCAATGGAGCAAGTCATTGCGCCAGGCGTTAGTTATTCTCCAGAAATGGCTGGTGGTTATACGCAAAAAGATTTAGATATGATTGCGGCAGGCCCAGCTCCTGTTATGCCTATAGCACCTACGACTGGTGAGGTTGCAACCATAGAAGATCAAATGGAATTTGCACCTCCTGGTGTACAAGAGCCAACAAGGTTTATGCCTTTTATGCAAAATTTAGATTTCTCTAGTTTGCCAAGGTACGAAGATATTAGACCAACATTGTTTGACATTGATGTGGAAGAAATATTAAAAGATATAGATTTAACAGATGTGGATATGCCGTCTATAGCACCAACAATGCCTCAAGTACCAGTTCAAGCACCTATGAACTTTACTGGATTACCTCAAATGCCAGCCATGCCTCAAGTGCCAATTGTGCCACAACCAATTCAGCCAATGAACTTTACTAGATTATCCGATTTACCAGTATCTAATTTTGCACAACCTAGCGTTGAGCAAATTATAGCTCCAATTAGAAAAGCAAAACCAATACAGCTACCACAACCAGGATTATTTAGTTTAGTATAAATGTCAGTTACACACGAAGAAGCAGTCAAAGCCGAACAGGCTCAACAAATTTTAAATTCAGATGTTTTTAAGGAAGCAGTAGAAAACCTTAAAAACGAATACATAACCCATTGGTTAAACTCTCGCAATATCGATGATGTTGCGGTTAGAGAAGACTTCCACAGATCTTTATTACTTCTTCCTGAAGTAGAAAGACATCTACGAATCATGGCTGAGAAGGGCAAACTCACAAAAGCCAACATTAATAAAATTCGTAACATAGCTTAAAACTTTCCCTTTTATACATTATTGGTTTAAAATATCCCTAAATACAATATAGGAGTATTTATGAGCAATAACGGAAAACCGACTGCTTTACAAACCGAAGGTGAATCAGCTACCGCAGCGTTTGAAAGTTTCTTAGCCCCTGAAGAGGACACGCAAGAAGAAGCAGTCATAGAGGAAGCTGAAGATGTCATTGAACCTGAGATCGATGAACTAGAAGAGCAAGACGAGGAAGATACCGAAGAGCTTGTTGATGAAGACGATCTCGAATTTGATGATGAAGAAGATGGTGAAGAAGAAACGGAAGTTGAAGAGTTAGAAGAGCAACCCGTCTATAGAGTCACAGTTGATGGCTCAGAGATAGAGGTCACGCAGGATGAACTCATTAATGGTTATTCACGCCAACAAGATTATACGCGGAAGACACAGGAACTTGCCAATCAAAGAAAAACGATTGAGCAACAAGCCCAAGAGCTTCAGCAAAGAGATGCGATTTACGCACAGTTGTTACCGAAGATGGAAGCCCAATTAAAGGGTGAATTGGTAAACGAACCAGATTGGGATAGTTTATACAATGATGATCCGATAGCATTTGTACGCGAAAAACAACTCTGGGATGAAAAGAAAGAAAAGCTTAAAGCTGCTGAAGCTGAACAGCAAAGACTCCAACAAGAGTCATATGCTCAACAGCAAGAACAAATTGCACAACAAGTGCAAGAAGGCCAGCAAAAGATTCTTGAAATCATACCAGAATGGAAAAATGCAGAAGTTGCTCAGAAAGAGAAACTAGCAATTCGCGACTATGGTATTAATGTCTTGGGGTATTTGCCTCAAGAGATGGATGCAATTTATGACTATCGTGCTTTACTTGGTTTACGAAACGCCTGGTTAAACTCTAAAACAGTTGAAGCCACGAAGAAGAAACCAACACAGAAAGCACCTGCAAGAGTAGCCCGACCTGGAACAACTACCAGAAAAAAATCGGTAGCTCCAGCGAAAAGAGCAAAACAGGTTTTAGCTAAATCTGGCAAAGTCCAAGATGCAGCTAAAGTTTTTGAACAATTTTTAAAATAATTTTATAGGTAAATATAATGGCTAAAGTAACAAACGCATTTGATACATATTCAGCGACTTCAGACAGAGAAGATTTAAGTAATATCATTTACAACATCTCTCCAATGCAAACTCCGTTTATGTCTTCAATTGGAAAAAGAAGTATTAAAAATGTTGTCTTTGATTGGCAAACAGAAGATCTAGCGAGTCCAGTCTCAACAGGTGAACTAGAAGGTTTTGAACTTTCAAGATCAGCTGCTGTTGCAACAACTCGTGTTAGCAATGTTGCTATGATCTCAAAAAGAGATGCAACTGTATCAGGCTCACAAGAGTCTTCAGACCCTGCTGGTAAGAGATCAGAAATGGCTCACCAACTAGCTATCATGTCTAAAGCTCTAAAGAGAGATATGGAAGAAGCTCTTTGTCAAAAGAATGGAAAAACTACTGGTAATGCGACAACTGCTCGTAAGACTGGTGCTTTTGAATCTTGGATGAAATCTAATGTAAGCAACGCAGCAGGATCAACTCCTACTGGCGGTGGAACAGCTCCAACAGACGGAACACAAAGAGCTCTAACAGAGCCTCTTTTGAAAGCTGTTTTACAGTCTTGCTTTGAAAATGGTGGTGAACCATCATTAGCAATCTGTGGGCCTGTCAACAAGCAGAAAATCTCTGGTTTCACAGGTAGATCTTCAGCAAGACAAATGATCGATGCAACTACTGTTGAAGCATCAGTATCTATCTACTCATCTGACTTTGGTGAACTCAAAATCGTTCCATCAAACAGATCAAGAGAAAGATCTTTACTGTTGGTTGACCCAGAAATGGCAAAAGTATCTTACTTGCGTGATTTCAAAACAGTTGACATTGCAACAATCGGTGATGCAGTCACTAAAATGATCGTGGTTGAGTATGGATTAGAAGTATCCAACGAAGCTGCTCATGGTGTGGTTGCCGACCTTACAACTACTTAGTTCTAGGTTAAGAACCTTAAAGGGATGTTTCGGCATCCCTTTTTTTTGTGTTAAAATTCTTGCATGGCTAAAAGAACTGTTATAGATCATAAGACTGGTTTTACCAACGAGTTTATTACTGAAGACGATAAAGAAATTTATCATACAACTCAGGATCTAAATCCTGTAATAGAGCATTGTAAATTTATTGCAGAAACTACTACACCAGGCAAAGATCTTCGCCATGTAGCAGAAGTACCATTGGTGGTATATCAAAGAGCTTGTCGTGAAGGCTGGGCTAATGATATGTCTCAATGGAGAAAATGGTTAAACAACTCAGACAATAAAGTCTTTAGAACATGGCAGGGTAAACTATGACATACGCAGAATTAAAATCTAACATTGCAAACTTTTTAAATCGATCTGATTTAACAGATGTAATTGATTCATTTATTGATAGCACAGAAGCAGAATTTAACCGCAGATTAAGGGTTAAGGGTATGATTAAACGTGCTACTGCAACATTAGATTCACAATATATCTCTGTACCAACTGATTGGTTAGAGGCTATAAACATACAAATTGATGGCGGTGATTTCTCACCATTATTCCAACAATCCATAGAATCATTGGATGTCTACAGAAAGTCAAACGATAATGTCACAGGCCAACCAATTTATTTTGCATTGGTTGACGATACAATTGAATTTGCACCTACCCCAGACGGAAGTTATACAGTACAATTAACCTACTACGGAAAGATAGATGCGTTGAGCGATTCTAATACCAGTAACTTTTTATCCACAGGATATCCAGATGCTTACCTTTACGGATCACTAAAACACGCTTCTATCTATTTAATGGAAGATGAACGAGTGCCATTATTTACAGCACAGTTCGAGAAAGCTTTAGAAGAAATGAGACTAGAGCAAGAAAAAGCTGAGTTTGCCAAAGGATCTCTCATGCAAAGAAGAAGAACCTACGGGAAACGCAGAAAAGATATTTATTATTTTGGTAATAATTAGGAGTACAAAACATGGCTGGATTTAGTGATTATTTAGAAGACAAGGTACTTGACCATGTGTTTGGTGGAGTAGCTTATACGCAACCAACAAAACACGTTGCTTTATATACAGTAGCACCTACTGATACTGGCGGTGGTACTGAAGTAACAGGCGGATCTTACGCAAGACAAACTGGAGCATTTACTGTTTCAGGAACTAATCCCACAACAGCAAGTAACTCTGCTGCAATTGAATATCCAACAGCTACAGCCAATTACGGAACAGTAGTTGCAGTTGGAATTTTAGACGCATCTTCAGGCGGTAATTTACTTGCTTATGCAAACTTAGACACATCAAAAAGCGTAACAACTGGAGATGTATTTAGATTCGATACTGGTGATTTAGACATCACCCTAGCTTAATAGCATGGCTGAAAAAGCCTATAATTACGGGAAATATAACAAGTCCCTATACGATAACCTTCAATACGAAGAAGCAAGTGCAACCATTGCACAAACTTCATCTGCGTCTGCTACAGGTGATTTATTAGATTCTGGTAAGGCAACCATATCTGCTGTTTCTAACTTTACTGCAACAGGTGTACAGATTGATGGTGGGTTTGCAACCATTGCACAAACCTCTGGATTTACAGCAGACAGCCAAATCGTATTGGTTGGTGAGGCTACCATAAGTGCTACATCCTCTGCTTCTGCTATTGGCAGACAAATAGACAGGGGATCTGTAACCATAAGTGCAACATCTAATGTTACTGCAAGTGGTTTTGTTATCCGTTCAATCAACGCAAACATTCAGGCAATATCTGATGTTAATGCGTTAGGCGGAGTTATACACAGGCAATCTTCTTTGATAGCACAAACAAGTGGTTTCAATGCGATTGGTGGTTTAAAATGGAATGACATTATAGTTCCAGGCGAAGACTGGACAGATCAATCTGTATCAGCAACATCTTGGACACAAATAAACAATCAATCAACTGATTGGAAAGAACTAGACAAGCAAGAGGCAGCATAAATGGCAGACACTACAACAACTAATCTGAGTTTAATTAAACCAGAACCTGATGTATCTTTAGATTGGGGTACAAAACTTAACACCGATTTAGACAGCATTGATGCTATTTTTAGTAGTTCTGGTACACAGGTTAATCTCAATCCCAATCAAATAAACTTTGCAGATAACAAGAAGGCCATCTTTGGAGCAGGTTCAGACCTAGAGATTTACCACGATGGTGTTAATAGTTATATTAAAGATGCAGGAACAGGCAACCTAAGAATTAATGCAGATGATTTTACACTTACAAATGCAGCTAATAATTCAAACCTACTC
>Ga0208157_1001325_pt1 | contig 11334 bp, 8 predicted proteins | sample 5_EtaG_FD_184077 | JGI IMG/M metagenome (GOLD analysis project Ga0208157, IMG submission 184077) | Marine viral communities from the Subarctic Pacific Ocean - 5_ETSP_OMZ_AT15132 metaG (SPAdes) (version 2) | ecosystem: Environmental > Aquatic > Marine > Oceanic | place: Pacific Ocean | collected...
AGTATAATAGTAATGAAATAAAGAAAACCGAAGAAAAAATACAAGAAATAGAAGAAGCAAATAAATACAGAAAAGAAGCAGAAACTCAAATAAAAGAATGGGAAGATTTATATAGAAGAATAGACAATGAATTGCCCGCAGAAGTACCAAATGCACTAAATCTAGAATCAGAGATAAGAGAACTTAAATCGTCCATACAAACTAAAAAGTTTGAAATAGAGAGTATAATAGATAGAAACTCAGAAATAGATAGACACAATACAAGACTAAGTATAGTACAAGAACAAACAGAAGAATTCAATGCAGAATTAGAAGAACTAATAACTGATTTAAGTGAAATAGAAGAAAAAGCAACAAGTGTTGAAATATTGAAAAAAGCATTTAGTACAAATGGTTTACTTGCGTATAAGATAGAAAATTTAGTAAAAGATTTAGAAGAACTTACAAATGATTACTTAGCAGAACTATCTGATGGTAGATTCAGTTTAGAATTTATTGTAGTCAATGACAAACTAAATGTAAATATAGATGATAACGGGAAACAAGTAGATATACTAGCACTTAGTGCTGGAGAACTCGCAAGAGTTAACACTTCTACTCTATTAGCAATTAGAAAACTAATGAGTAGTATATCTAAGTCAAGAATAAATGTATTATTTCTTGATGAAGTAACAAATGTACTAGATGAACTAGGCAAAGAAAAACTAGTAGAAACTCTACTAAAGGAAGAAAGTTTGAATACATACATAGTATCACACGGTTGGACACACCCATTATTGTCCAAAATAGAAGTAATAAAAGAAAACGAAATAAGTAGGCTAGATGGTCAATCCTAGACAAAAAGGTAATCTTGGAGAAAAACAAGTAATAGAACTACTTAACAGAACCACAGAAGAAAAGTGGGAGCAAACCCCTGGTTCTGGTAATGGTAAAGTAAAAGGAGATTTGAGAGTACACGGAAAACATAACATATTCTGTGTAGAAGTAAAGTTTTACAAACATGTAGGCTTTGATTCAAAAATATATACTCAAAAGAGTAATAATTTATATAAATGGTGGAGTAAAATTTGTAAACAAGCACAACAAATGGAACAAGAACCTCTCTTAATATTTAGAGAGAATCATGGAAAGTTTTTTGTTGCTACAACTAGACAACCACTAAACACGCTAAGATATATGCATATTGCCTGGCTGGGTGCATATATTCTAATAGCAGAACACTGGCTAGATAAAGAGGAGATACAATTTACAAATGGCGATTACGTTCTCAAGCCTTGGGAACCCAGCTCCGATTGGGAACTTGCTGATAGTTGATGCACTAAATATTGCATTTAGATGGAAGCATCAAAAAGTCACAGACTTTAAATATGATTATATTAGAACAGTAGAAAGTCTAGCAAAATCATATAACGCAGGTACAATCATAATTACTGCTGATGGTGGTAGTAGTTACAGAAAAGCTATATTCCCTGAATACAAGGCAAATAGAAAAGAAAAATATGCAGAACAAACTCCTCAAGAAGAAAAAGAGTTTGAGATGTTTATGGCAGAGTTTAGTAATACTCTGACATTACTAAAAAAGAAATATCCAGTTTTTCAATTCAAAGGAGTTGAGGCTGATGATATTGCAGCTTATCTAAGTATGAATTTGGATAAGTTTAATTTTGATGAGTGCTGGATGATTTCCTCTGATAGGGACTGGGACTTATTAATAACAGATAAAGTATCAAGATTCAGTACTGTAACTAGAAAAGAAGTTACATTAAATACTTGGGACGAACACTATGACTTTGAAGTTGAAGATTACATCACTTTCAAATGTCTAACTGGCGATAAAGGAGATAACGTTCCAGGAATACCTGGAGTTGGTCCAAAACGTGCAGTTCAATTAATGGAACAATATGGAAACGTTTTTGATATCTATTCCGCATGCCCAATTGATGGCAAATATAAATATATTCAGTCATTAAATGAAAATGCAGAACAGCTTTTATTGAATGTAGAACTAATGGATTTAGTAACATACGCAGAAGAAGCTATAGGAGAAGAAAACAAGCAAGTTATAGACTTAAAATTACAGGAATATTTAAATGGTAAAGATTGATTATAGTAAAGATAGTATGCTTACAGAATTTAGTAAGCAAACTCTACAAGATAGATACATGGTTGGAGATGAAAAAAGTCCACAAGAGGCTTTTGCTAGAGCTGCTATGGCTTTTGCAGATGATGTTGACCATGCGCAAAGAATCTATGATTACGCAAGTAATTTATGGTTTATGTTTGCAACCCCCGTTTTGTCAAATGGTGGTACAAAAAGAGGGTTACCAATTAGCTGTTTTTTAAATTACATAGAAGACAGTAGAGAAGGTATAACAGGACACTACACAGAAAACGCATATTTATCGTCAATGGGTGGTGGAATCGGCGGCGGGTGGAGCGATGTTCGTGCACAGGGCACAAAGACATCGAAAGGCTCTGAGTCGACAGGTGTTATACCATTTATGAAAGTTGTAGATGCAGAAATGTTGGCATTTAGTCAGGGTATAACTAGACGGGGTAGTTATGCTTCTTATCTACATATGAGCCACCCCGAAGTTGAGGAGTTCTTAGATGTTAGAAAACCAACTGGTGGAGATACTAATCGTAAGTGTACTAATCTTCATCACGGTGTCGTTATACCAGACAAGTTCATGGAGATAATTCATAGAGCTACAAAGGAACAAAACTTTGATGATAGTTGGGATTTAGTAGACCCTCACTCAGGAGAAGTGAAAAAGACTGTAAGTGCAAGGACACTTTGGGTAAAATTATTACAGAACCGCATGGAAACAGGAGAGCCATATCTCATGTTTGAAGACGCAGTTCAGTCAGATTTACCTGATTTTCAGAAGAAAAAAGGTTTAAAAGTAAACCATAGTAATCTTTGTTCGGAAATCACACTTGCAACAAATGAAGAAAGAACAGCAGTTTGTTGTCTTTCAAGTGTAAATCTGGAGTATTATGACGAGTGGAAAACTCACCCATCATTTATTCCAGATTTAGTACGATTTCTAGATAATGTATTAACATACTTTATAGAGAATGCCCCAAATGAATTAGAAAGAGCAAAGTATAGTGCTTCGAGGGAGAGAAGTATTGGACTGGGAGCAATGGGATTCCATGCTTACTTGCAAAAGAATGAAATACCTTTTGAAAGTATGCAAGCAGCAGGTGTAAATATGCAAATGTTTCAAAAAATCAGAACAGATGCAGACACTGAAACTCAAAGACTAGCAGTAGAAAGAGGAGCATGTCCAGACGATGATTCATGCTCAGTGCGAAATGCACATCTTCTTGCTGTGGCTCCAAATGCTAGTTCAAGTATTATTTGTGGCAATACAAGTCCAAGTATCGAACCTTATCGTGCAAATGCGTTTACGCAAAAGACAAAGAGCGGTTCATACTTGATGAAAAATAAGTTCTTAGAAACAGTTCTAGAACGATATAATAGTAATGATGAACAGACATGGTCTAGTATCATTGCGAATAAGGGCAGCTGTCAACATCTAGGTTTTCTTTCTGAAGAAGAAAGAGAAGTATTTAAGACAGCAGTAGAAATTAATCAGGCATGGATAGTGGAACACGCAAGTGCAAGACAAGAGTTTATTTGTCAATCACAGAGTGTGAATCTATTCTTTCCGCCTGATGTAAACAAAGGCGATTTGCACAATGTTCACATGCTTGCATGGGCAAAGAATATGAAAACACTTTATTACTTGAGAAGTGAAGCCATAGGACGTGCAGATAATGTATCAAATCAAGTTAAAAGAGAGATAATTTTTGAGCAATCAGATTGTCTTAGTTGCGAGGGATAAATGGCAAATTTACTAGAAGAACGGGATTATTATAAACCCTTTAATTACCCTTGGGCGTTCGAGATGTACAAAAAGCAACAGCAAATGCATTGGTTGCCAGAAGAAGTACCTTTACAGGACGATATAAGGGATTACAAAGAAAAACTTACACCAGAGAATAGAGCATTGATAGATAATATCTTTCGATTCTTTACTCAAGCTGATGTAGACGTATGTTGCGGATATGCAAAGCATTATCTTCCAACATTCAAACAACCAGAAGTAAGAATGATGCTTGTTAGTTTTGCTGCGATGGAAGCAGTACATCAAGAAGCATATTCATTACTCTTGGAGACTCTTGGTAAAACAGAAGAAGAATATCAAATGTTTACCGAGATACAAGCAATGTCAGATAAACATGACTATCTTACAGATTTTAATATGAGAGATGAGCATGAAATGGCAAAAACAATGGCTGTCTATAGTGGATTTACAGAAGGAGTACAACTATTTAGTAGTTTTGCTATACTGTTAAATCTTCCTAGACACAATTTAATGAAAGGCATGGGGCAGATTGTCACATGGTCTATTCGAGACGAATCTCTACACGTAGAGGGAATGTCTAAATTATTCAGAACTTTTATTCAAGAAAATCCACATTTATGGACTGATAAGTTGAAATATGAAGTATACTGTGCTGCAGAACGAGTAGTAGAACTAGAAGATAGTTTTATTGATGTTTGTTTTGAGGGAGCAGATATTCCAGATTTAACACCTGAAGAAGTAAAAGAATACATAAGGTATATCGCAGACAGAAGATTATTAGGTCTCGGTATGAAAGCAATATTTCACAGTACTGAGAATCCATTACCATGGTTGGACCAACAGATAAATGCTGTGGAACACACAAATTTCTTTGAAAATAGAGCTACAGAATATGCTAAAGCATCTACTCAAGGAAATTGGCAAGATATATTTATTTAGGAGAAAGATATGGCCACAGAAGTAACTAATGAAGAACCAGTATTAATGCTGGACGACAAAAAGTATATAATTTCTGAAATGTCTGAAGAAGCTAAGTATATGGTAAATGCTTTACAAAATATAGCAACCAAGCAATCTCAACATAGAATGGAGATGGACACGCTTGCAGTTGCACAAGAAGGATTTACTGCTAGACTTAAAGCAGAATTAGAAAAACCAGAAGAAGAGCCTTCAGAAGAAGGATAAAAAGAAAGGGGCTTTAAGCCCCTTTTTTATTAGTTATGATGATGTTTGATAAGTTACAGTAAACATAATGGCAGTATCAGCATCTACCTGAGTACCTACCATTCCATAATCTGCATTTGTTACATCTTGTCTTCTAAAAAATACATTATTAGTGTCTACTCCACAAACGAAAATATGACTATGTGGTTTGCTTGCAATATGAACAGCACCCCAATCGTGGTCATATGCTCCTGTTGTTGAACTAAACGGTATTCCTGTCACAGTAACTTCTCCACCCGATACATTAGACCAACCTGATAATTTAATAGCACATCTAAGCCTAACAATATTACCAATTTTAGTGTATCTTCCACTTTGTACGCTATAACTAGGAGTTCCTGCTGTTAAAGCTGGAGTCCAAGTACCTTCTTCATAATCATCTAAAAGCTCTGAAGCCATACCACTTGCATTGGAAGTAGAAGCAAAACTTATGCCTTGTGCATAAATATTTCTAACTTCAGCATTTGTTCCGCCTATATCATATGTATGTTGCTGTGCAGGGGCAAAATGTCCAGAGCTATTAATACGCCATCTAATTGTGCCACCACCAGTCATAAAGTTTATATAACCAGCAGACCTAGAAGTTAATGCATTTACATTGTGGTCATAACTTAAATATCCTGAATATCTAGCTGCACCTGATGTTCCATCTGCAAAAGCAAGATAACCTGCTTCAGTTGTTCCATTAACAACAGAAATACCACCTTCATCACTTGCATCTACAACTAACTCAGTTGCATAGTAAGATGAAGGACTACTCGTTCCAATTCCAACATTATTTGAAGTATCAACTACTAAACCTGTACCACTTGCACCTCTTATATTTAATGCGTTGTAAGAACTAGCAGAATTAGAATAACCAATAATGTCTGCTATGCTTGAAGAACTATTTATAACAACACCAGTATTATTACTACCATCAAATGATGCTACATTAGTGCCTGAACTATCTACATCTAAAAACCATGTGCTAGGTGTTTTACCTATACCAACTTTACCTGAAGTATCAATCTCTAATCTTTTTGCACCATTAGTATAAAACTCCATTTCTGTTCCACTACCTGCTGCTGATATTTGAAATTTTTCGTTAGCTGCTGAAAGTTGTCCTGTAAGTGTAGTATTATATTTTAAATTAAAATTTGTTGTGTTTGCAGAACCTCTTGATACTTCAAGGGCCGGGTTTGCATCACCAGTTACAACCACTGCACCACTAGATAAAGTACCTGCAAATGTTACGTTCTCACTACTATCAATAGTTATAGCGGTAGCATCGCTTGAGTCTGCGACTCCTGTATTTAATAAACTTCTTGAAACTTTTTGTAATGCCATTATTTATTCTCCTTGAGTTCTTCTATTTCTGCTTTTAGTTCTTGTATAGCTTTTACTAATGTAGGAATCATATCACCCATTTTTACAGATTTAGCATCATCTAAATCATCATGCATGAAGTCATCAATCAAATCAGGTAATACTGTTTCTACTTCTTGAGCTATAAAACCTGCTACATTCTTTTGTCTATTACCTTCTCCCTCTTTCCAATCAAATCTTCTTGGTTTTAAAGACATTACTTCTTCTAAACCAGTTTCTAAATCTACGATATTTTCTTTTAATCTTTCATCAGATAATGAAGTTATAGATGTTGATGTGGCATTTATTACACCTGCATTAGTAACATAAAATTTCCAAGTATTATTAGTTGTATCTCTAACATGATAAGTGCTACCAGCAGTAGCACCTGTAATGCCTGAATATACTGTACCAGTATATGTGCCTGAAGCAATAAAATGAAAACCTTGTGTATTTATATCATTTGTATCTTTGCCTATACAGACATCTCCACCACTCAGAATACGCATTCTTTCTGTACCTAAAGACGTTCCAGTACGGAACGTCATATGGCCACCACTATAGAAATCTGTCGCACCATTTGAGACACCTAATCCAGCTATCCAAGAACCATCTTCTTGTAATACTATTTTATTTGGTCCACGTTGAGTATCTGAATAGTCAGTATCAAACTGTAGTCTACCACCCATTGATGCAAAAGCTGTTGAGCTGTTTGTTCCAAAAGTACCCTTTATAGTAACGTCACCATCAGATTCAATACGCATGGCTTCTGTTGGTGCAGCGTTACCTGAACCTGTAAAGAATTTTATTGTACCCGTATAACCAAAATCAATTGCTGTACCACTTCTACTTGTATCAAAACGAGCAATACTACCACCAGAATAATATTGATTAGAACCAATTAAAAGATTTGTACCACCACTATCATCTGTTGTTGAAAGAGCTGCATCTGCTAAGTTTGTTGCTCCAGTAGTCATAAACCTAATTTGTGGTTTTGTAGTTGTATCTGTTGCTGGTATTGATAATATTCCAGAAGGAGCAGTCGTTCCGATTCCAACATTGCCTGAAGAATCAATACGCATGGCTTCTGAACCTGCTGTAGAAAACCCAAGTATATTAGAATTGACATTAAATATTCCTGTATCACCATCATCGTGAAATGAATATGCTGGAGTAGCAGCATCTTTTCTTCCTGCTAAAAATTTATCGTTTTCTGCTCGTATAGTTCCATGAACATTAAATTTAGCATTTATTGTTGATGAGCCAATTCCAACATTTCCTGAAGAATCAATACGCATTTTTTCATTACCACCTGATTGAAATAATAAAATGCCTGTATTTCTTGCATTTAATGTAAGTGAGTTGCTGCTTGTCGTAATTGTTCCGTGTGTTGTTGAACCCGACTTAATATCTATACCACCAGTGACATCTACACCTGTTGAGGTTGTTTCTAATTTCTTAGAACCTGCATGGAATATCTCAACTGCGGCATTTGATTTTGCGACCAAAGCATTAACACCCCCGGAAGTTGTTTGTAATCTAAGCTCGCCTGTTAGCTCTCTTATTCTAGCATTAGAGCCATCATGATAAATTTGTAAGTCTGGGCCAGTACCAAATTGTGCCTTGCCACTATCTGCAAAGTTTAATTCTGTTAGTGTACCAAGTACTCCTGTTTTTACTTTAGTTGCCATTATTTTTTAACTCCTGTACTTCTGCTTTGAGTGTTTCTATTTGTTCTTGTTGTTCTTGTATAGCTTTAATACATAAAGAGACCATATGTGGATATCTTAATCCATCGGGTTGATTCTCATCATTATATTCAACAAATTCTGTTAAACCTGCATCGTGTACTTCTTCCGCTATTAGTCCGTAAAAAACAGTATCGCCATCATTGTTACCTTTATAATTAACTGGTCTTAATGTTTCTAGCTCTGCCAATCCTTTTGTAACATCTGTAATACTATTTTTATATCTTTTTGATGATGTTGACCTTTCAAAATCTCCACTTGAACGAACAACCATATTTGCTGAATTTGATGTTGTTTGCGAATATGTTGGAGGCGATTGAATAATGCCTGAACCTTTTAATTTAAAGACAGTACTACCGGCCGTATAACTGTACCATAAAAGTTCTCCTGATGAATTAAAAGCATTTTGCCATTTATTACCGTTTCCAACTCTTAAAATAAATCCACCGTCAGACCCGGACTTTTGATTAACAACAAAGTATCTAGCACCATTATCGGCTTGGTTAAAGATAAAATGTTGGCTACTATTAATACGAAAAGCTTCTGTTGATACACCACTAGTAGGTTGTGTGCTAAAAACTAATCTTGCACAATCAGCTTGTCCATCTGTTACTGATGATATTGTTGCTAAGTCTGTATCATTATTATTTCCAAACATAATACGACCAATACCTTGGTCGCCATTTGAATCATTTCTTCTTATTTGTATTCCATGACCACCACCAGAGGCTGGAGTTTCTATTTGTAATAAATCGTCAACATGACTTGCAGTATCACCAATAAGCAACTTACCTGCAGAATTAAGACGCATAAATTCTTGATAAGCATTAGAGTTTCCGTTATACCCTTGAAATACATAATCTGTTATATCTGCAGTTGAATCAGGTCTTACAAGACCTGTAAAAAATTCTGTTCCACCTGCATGAGTATAAGTTATTCCTGCATAATTTCCTGCAGCATTTGGAACATGAAGTCTAAGCAAGGATTCAGTATTAAAACCTGTTGCTGTATAAGAAGCATTGGTGTTTTTATATAGTGTTAAACCTTTATGATTATTGTCGGTATATCCACCAATGTGAACAGTACCATCACCCTTAAAAAACATTTCATTTCTACTATCTGAAACATTGTAAATTGCCATACCATTTCCAGAAGAGTGTTGTAATGAGTAAGTATCATATCCACTTCTACTTAACGATAATCCATCACCTGTACTTGCAATATCAATATTACCAGTAATTTGAACACCACTACTTGTTGTTTCAAATTTTTTGGAACCAGCATGGTAGAGTTCAACTTGTCCTGCAGGATATGCCAAAATACTTTCCTGATTATTTGTAGGTCTAATTCTTATATGGTCTCCGCCACCATAAAGGAATATTTCACCTGATGTTGCTTGAATACTACTATTAGTACCGTCATGGTAAATTTTTAAATCTGAACTTCCACCAAAGAGGGCTTGACCATTATCAGCAAATTTAATGTCGTGATTAAATATAGCAGTACCAGCATCTGACATATCAAGCGTCATAGCTGTTATTTGTGAGCCACCATCATTCCCTTTAAATATCATGTCTTCATCTGAAACCATTGAACGAATAGTAAAGTTATTACTTTCGTTTCTAAACATTCCAATATCTCCACCGTCGTCTCTGATACGAATAATTCCACTATCTGCATCTAAATGAATTTCATCTTGGGCATCTAGTGTTAAAGTGCCGCTAGATAAATCTATCTCTGTGCTAGATATGGTCAGATTTCCTGATGTTAAGTTACCTGTTACATTACCTGTTACATTACCTGTTACATTACCTGTAAGTGCTCCTGTAAAAGCATTTGCTGTTATATTTGTAGTTGCACTTATATCTGCTCCTACAATAGTGTTATTTGCAATACTTGCGCTAACTACGGCATTAGATGCCAATTTAGCAGCAGTTACTGCATCATCTGCTATACTTGATGTTAATACTGCTCCTGCTGTTAAAGTTTTTGAAGCTACTACTTCAAGTGCTAAACCTGTGGGCGGAACTGCATCAAGTGTTAAAGTAGTGCCACTCCAACTAAAACTTGATTTTGGTTGATATACACCGTCTACATAAACATTTACATTGTTTTCATTTGTAGCACTTAGTCCAGTATCATAACTTGCAGTATTTGAAGTTGTTGCACTATATACACCAAGTATAGAATCTGCAGTAGAAAAACCACCTTGTGTTCCTATAATTATTTCTATCAAAGCACCACTTTCTGGAGCTGCTGTAAAGGTTATTGTAGTGCCACTGAAACTATATTCTGATTTATTCTGGTATACACCGTCTATATGTACCCAAGAGTTTACTTCATCTTGAGGATTTATTCCTGTATCAAAAGCTGTAGTACTTCCATTACCTGTTGCAGTATATTTTTGAACTATTGCGCCACCTGTAGCGACACTTGCAAAACTAAGAGCCCCACTTCCATCAGTTGTTAGTACTTGATTAGCGCTACCATCACTAGTAGGATATGCTAATCCGGAAGCTGTAAGCGCTCCTGTTACAAGAGGTGCTGCTGTAAGTGAAAGATTTCCTGTATCAGAGCCAGTTGCAGTTGTTGTTGCAACTATAAACTTATCTGCACTCTCATCATATCCCATAAAGGCATTTGCAGCACTTCCTCTTTCTATTATTATACCTGCATCATTTGCTGGTGTTCCTGAAGTTCCTGTGCCTAGTTCTATAAGTGCGTCTTCTATAGTAGTGTTTGTACTTGAGTTTGTTACTGTAGAGCCATTAACTGTTAAGTTACCTGCAATTACTACATTGCTATCTGCTGTTAAAACTCCAGTAACATCAAGTGTTCCGGCAACATCAATATTTGTATCTAATTTAGCAGAAGTCACAGCATCATTTGCAATCTGCAAAGTGCCTACGCCGTTTGTAGCTATCTCACTAGTACTAATTACATTTTCAGCTACTATAGTAGCCGTTACTGCATTTAATCCTATTACTCCTGAAGATACTTTTGTTATTGCCATTATTTATTCTCCTATACCCCCGCTGCTTCGTTGGCCGCTTTTTTAGCATTTTTGACATTTGTTGTCCAAACTGCTGTACAAATTTTTTGAACTTCTTCACTTTCGCTTGATATATTTGTATCTG
>Ga0208157_1001326_pt1 | contig 11334 bp, 8 predicted proteins | sample 5_EtaG_FD_184077 | JGI IMG/M metagenome (GOLD analysis project Ga0208157, IMG submission 184077) | Marine viral communities from the Subarctic Pacific Ocean - 5_ETSP_OMZ_AT15132 metaG (SPAdes) (version 2) | ecosystem: Environmental > Aquatic > Marine > Oceanic | place: Pacific Ocean | collected...
CTCGCAAACAACGTGGCCTTGGCAAGTATGATGCACCGTTAAAATTTCAATTCGAGAAAGGTTACACCGATTTTAAACATGGGCGTGTGTTTAATCCATTCCATAAAGATACCATGCAGTGTCGGGAGTGGTTACGTGGGTTTAATAAAGCCTACTTTGAGCAACTGAAAAGGGTAAAGGGGAATGAACTTAAAGCAAGAAGCAGATCAGTTTCTGGAGGAGAGGTACGGCATGTCTGATTTTAATTCATATCAAAGGTCAGCAGCAGGTACAGCAATCTATCCTGAACAACACAGGATTACCTATCCTGCCTTGGGTATGGCAGGTGAGGCAGGTGAGGTAGCCAACAAGGTAAAGAAACTTATACGTGATGGACCAGAGAACAGACCTGATACATGGCGAGAGGACATAGCCAGTGAGATAGGAGATGTACTGTGGTACTGTGCTTCATTGGCTAGTGATCTTAACTTATCATTGGGTATGATAGCTTCACAGAACTTAATCAAGCTAGATAAACGTAAGGCCAAGGGAACACTGGGTGGAAGTGGAGACACTAGATAAAAAAAGGGGGAGCATTTAGCTCCCCTTGTTTATTTTCTTATCTCAGATTTATAGGTCTTTCCTATCTCGACTAACTGTTGTAAGTCTCTTGTATTTGATGCGTCTGCAAACCTACCAAACCGTTCATAAAATTGAACAGATGCATACTTTCTAAATTTACCCCCAAGTCTACGGTACTGAACTTGTGCCTGTAGATATGGATCACTTGCAGAAAAATCTGTTTCTCTTAGCTCTCGTTTTAAGTTATTAACTTGACTTTGTATTAGTGGTACTACTTTAGAATTTACATACTGCTCTTCCGTAATGTCTTTTTTAAAGGTTGAACTTTTAACATTGTATTGTGTTCTAATTATATTCTCATAATTTTTAACATTATCAACAATCGTAGGTATATGCTTCCTAAGTTCTTTATTTTCCATACGTTGTACTGTAGGTACACGAGACTTACTTCCAAGTTCCCATTCTTGCATACCCTTACCTTTTAAATATTCACCATACTGTGCATCTCTTTCTTGAAAGTTAAGACCAAAGATAACACGAGATAAAACATTTGTACGTTCTTTTGTACCATCACCTGCATACAAGAACTGACGTTCTGGTAACTCTTCCTCTGTGCTTGGTAGCATAGAGAAACCACGTTGATCAAATGGACGTTTAACTTCATTACCAAGTGTTGACCAGAAGCCCATGTCAGGGTCTTCACGTACATCCTTATACTCTGTTCCACGTAGTCCTGCTGCACGTTGACTTTCTACAACTTGAGCAAACGGAACAAGCCATGTAGATAAATAGTTTCCTAGTGCACCACCAAGAACCTTGGCAGCATTTTCTTTTTTAGTTAAATCAAGACCACTTGCAAGCTCTGCAACCTCTTCAACAAAAACATTACCTACTCCTGATCGAAAGTTTACACCTAAGAAAGTATCCTGAAACTCTCTTATATTAAACCAATCACCCATAGTACCGTCTTTAAATAAACGTTTGGCTGCTTCACCAAGATATAAGAACTGACGTAATGGATACTGTGGTGTAGTATCTAACATCTCACCTTCAGATGTATTAAGCATTTTATAGTCGGAATTTGCATCATCACTTGTACGATACATATATGCAGCACCAATAGCTGACCAACCCATTATGTTACGTTGGATACGTTGACGATCTTTCGGTGTAAGCTTACCCTTACCTACCTTACCACCTGTTACAATGCTTGCCATCTTACGTGTTATAGGAATAGATGCACCACCTGCATACTGACCAAGTAATTCCATACTATTAAACATGAAACGTGGGAATGGCATTACTACAGTCAAACCATTTTGTGTAATAAAATTTGACATGCTTTGAAATACAGGAATGTCTGGTTGTTTAGCATACGTTAAATCAAGTGCTCTATTAACACTGTCATCTACTAAATCCATAAAGCTACGTCCACCTGAAGGACGAACAGATTTAGCATCGTTTAGCAGGTCACGCATCTTACCTTGATTAAGTGTATCAACAAGGTCAATACCCCATTCACGTCTTGATAACCTTTCAAGTTCACCAAAAAATGCACCACGTCTAATAAGATACTCTTGCATACGGTTAGGTGTATTTAATATACTAACACCGTCTTCAAGTGCAGTAAGAATAGTATCACCTACTCCACCCTTACCACGTCCTGTGAGTGCCTGTATTTCATTGAGGTTATTAAACATACGATCATATTGATCACCTAGTTCTGGACGATCTAATAACAAGTCAGTGTACCGTTTAGCCTCAACAGGATTACGGAACATATACTTCATTTGACGAAAGCTATCTGTCCATACATCACCGTTAAATATTGCACCCACAGCAGACCCTAAACCATCATTTGATAGACGGTATAAGGACTCATCCATGACATTACCAAGGCTTTCCATAGGTGCTCTTATCATGCCTGATGTAAGGTTACGTGAGGCAGTAGCAAGCTGAGATACAAGTGCACCACGTCTAATATTTTCAACCCTCAAAACTGTCCTACGTATATTTCCTGCAGCTTCTCTAGCAGCTTTTTCTTTTGCTGCATTGACAGCAGTAACAGGACGTGATTTAGCTATCTGTGATAGTTTGTTTAGTATCTTACCTGCCTCAGAGCCAGAGCCTACAACAGATAGTACAAAGTCATCGTAAGAAATGTTATATTTTGTAAGAAGTTCTCCTAGTTTGTCATCTGCAAACAGTTCTTTATCTACACTTAACTCAAACAAATCGTCAATTATAGTTTTCTTTTTACCAAATGCTTCAGGGTTAGACTTTTTAAGATCGGTAGCAATTGCTACAATAGCATCAAACTTTTCTGGTTTGAGTAGTGGTGAAACAAGTACATCTGGATCATCTGTTAAGTGAGCAAACTGTACGGTCTGAGCAACTACACCCTCTTCAAGTGTGTCTTTTACAGGTCTGTTTTTATAATTTTGTATTTCTTGTGATGTTTCTTTACCTGCTTTACGTGTGAGTGTAGGGTCAATTACTTTATTGCCCTTATCTCCTGTTGAAATTATCTTACCAGTACGTTCTTCAAACGCCTCAATGAAAGCTTGTTTCGTTTCTGGGTTAGCTTCAGCAACTTTCTTAGCTTTACCTGCAGCTTCTTCTGCTGCTTCACTTCCTGCTTCAGCAGCTTGCTTAGAATTTAATTTAGCACGTGCATATTTTTTAACATTGTTAGCACCCAATAGTTTTACTACACCTTTACCACCAACAACTGCAGTACCTAACAATTCTGCAGCAGTGATAAACCCTAAACCTGCTGCCCATCCTCTACTTGCTAAATCTCCTTCTCTCCAAAGTTTTTGAGCTAAAGCAAAATCATCATCTATTTCTTCAATAGCCATTGCTGTACCTAAAATTGGTGTCAATTCAGCAGTAGTTATTAGTCTAGATATTGAATCAGTACCATATCCTTTATCTAGTAACTCATCAATTAATTTTCTATGAATAGGATTTTCCGTACTGTTCATATAGTTACGGATAGTTTCTGCTTCTTCTTGTATCTTAGTTTCGTTATCTTCTGTCCTAGTTTCATAATCAGATAAGTCAAGCAAATCGTCTTGTCTTTTAATTGCTTTTTCATTACCATACTGTGCAGCTAATCCTTCATAGTATTCTTTCTCTGCACTTACATCTTTGTCACGTGCAGCATAATTTTTACGAGCCTCTACAATTGCTGCTTCAATACGTGGATCGGTATACTCTTTATCTGTTTGATCTGCAAGACCTGCATCTTCCATTTGATTTTGTGTCTCGTCAATTTTTTGTTCAGTTGTAGGGTTATCTATATCAACAACAGTAAAGGTATTTTCCTCACGTACATAATTTTCACGTGGGGATACCACAGGAGTTTGTGACTCAGCCTTTGAAGAAGTTTGAGAGTGCCTTAAAGACTGAAACTTTCTTCCTTCGTTTTTATCTTCTTCATTATTCACCATAGATGATGGTGGATTTATAGGAAGAGTTTGGAACTTACCCATATTGTTTATACCTTAATTAAAATATTATTTCTAAATCCGCAACAAGTGCTGTTCTTACAGTTCCGTTTTCATCTTGAAATTGAACAACTTGACCTACTTTATACAGGCCACTACTTGCACCTGCCTGAACATCCTCTATACTTCTTGGTTCTCCACTTTTTATTGGCACAAACCCACTTGCAACTACAAGGCTTTCATAAGTTTCTTGAGCATTATTATCTGCAGCTTCTCTAACTAAAGAATTGTATGAAATTTCTTTGTTTTGAATATACGACTCTATACGTCTTTCGTGTGCTAATGTAACACCATCTACTGCATTTGTAAACTCTTGAAAGTTTGGATCATTATACCTTTGATCTTGTTTTAAACCCCCTACAATTTTTCCACTTCTTTTGTCTATACCTCCTTCAATTGCCAATCCCATTAGAGGAAAAACAACACCTTCATTACCCTCAAAAGCAATAGAAATTCTATCATCTGCACCTTTAGTTGCATACTCTGAAACAATTGTTGATAGTTTTCCGTCAATTGTAGCATTGATACTTGATTTACTCATGCCTAACGGACTGGTATCAACTCCACTTTTTGATATTTCTTTTTTAAATTTTACGTATGAATCCAGTGTAGTATTATATGCTTGATCAATCTCGTCAAGTTCCTCTTGACTTTTTGCATTACTACGTTGAAAGTCTAGCTCAACTAAACGTGCTTCAAATGTTTTTGATTTATTTACATCATCTTCTCTAGGTGGTTGTGTAAACCGTGATATAAATGGTTGAGTAGAATCTACAGGAGCTTCTTTTATTGCTTTATCTACCTGTTCTTTTTCCATAGCTGCCATTTGTGAACTTACCTGTGAGCCACGAGGATCATTAATATCAAAAGTAAATTCACTTTGAACACTTACTTTAGGCATTGAGTAACTAGCAGAAGCACTTAGCCCTCTACCTGCCATATACTCTCCATGATTTATTGCATAATTGGCTTGGGCTTTACCATTTGACATAATATCTTTTACTTGATCTGGGGAATAGAATAAACTAAGAGACTCCATAAGACCTTTAGCTTCCTCTTCATCTGCCTGACGTTTTCTTGTAGCTTCTACACGAGCCTCACGTAACCGTTCCTTTTCATCTTTTTGTTCTTCATACAATTGTGCTTCTTTTTCTTTAATCATATTAACTAAATTGTCAGATGCACCACCAACAAACGCTCCAAAATTAAATCCCATTACTGCCTCCGTGCCATTAGTCCTGCAGGTGCAGGTTCTTCAGCCATACTTTCTTCTTCTACGCCACTCTCAGGTAACTCCTCTATAGGTTCTTTACCTGTTTCTTCCATTTTTTCTTTTACACTACGCATTGCCTTTGCAATTGTTGAGTCACGAAACTTATCCTTATCCTCATCTTCCATCTCTGTACCTACAACATACTCAATTTTTTCTTCGTCACCTACATAAGATAACATTTCAATAAGCACAGGCATGATAAGTATACCTACATCTATACTATGTTTACCTTGCATGACACCTCCAGATTGTAAAGAGTTTGCTATAGTTGTAAGAGGAATCCCAAGTTCCATTACATCTACTATCTGATCACGAAACTGTGGCTCTAGTATTCTTGGTGCATAAAAATCCATAGCCTCTTCTACTGTACTGTACTGTGGTGGATGTTGCCAAGGACGTGCACCCAATTCAGCAGTTAAACTCTGCCCAGGAATAGGAGCATTAAAACTCTTACGATAATTTTGTGACATTAAAGTTTACTCCTATATTCACGAATTTGTTTCATTGCATCTAGCACCATATCATATGGTTCTTTATTGCTACCTTCTTGTTGTTTAGGCATACGTGACATATCACGTGCTAATAAACCACCAGTTTTTTGTGGTTCTACTTTTGGTTTATTTTGTTTTTCTAAATCACGTACAGCTTTTGAGTATCCTTTTGCTGCAGCAGTATATAAATTAATCATATTCTTTCCTTACCCTAAACCACTAAAAAAACTTCCTGCAAATGTGTTACTTAAATCACTAAATAATAAATTACTTACAAGATTACCAAATGATCTAGATGACTCTGCGTCAATCATTAGCTTACGTTCTTCAACTGATAGCTGTTCTTGTGCTAGTTCGTTTATACGATCCTGTTGGTTTTCTGCACTTGTCCATGCCCATTCCATCTGATCACCGTATAGCTGCCACATGTTATTGTAAGCAGTATTAGATACATCAAGTGTGTTTATGGCATTTAATTCATTTGCACGATTAGTAGCTGCAGTATCTTGTGTTGCGATTTCTCTACGCCATGTAGCATTAGATTGATCTACTACTAGTTGGTTCTGAGCATTAAATTGTTCACGTTGATTTTTCATTTCTGCATTAAATTGATTTGCGGTATTAATCATATTTGCATTAGCACGTTCTTGTACATTAGATTGTTCAGCATTAAACGTATTAATAGTTGAGTTTAAGTTATCATAGAACTGATTAGCTTGATTTTCTGACGTAGCATTAAACTGACGTGAAGCATTTACTGCTGCTTGATCTGTAAGCATTGACTGTATAATTTGTTGTGACTTAAATACTTCAACTTGTTGTTCATTAGATAAATTAGCCATGTCCATCTGCAAAAAGTTTTGAGCATTTTGTACAGACGTTTGTTGGCGATTATTTAAATTACCCATGTCTAAGTTAGCTAGTGCAGATGCCTCTGCAAGAACCATACCCTGACGATTAGACAAGTTTTCTAGGTTCATTGTTTGTACCATACGTGCATTTTCTAATTGTATTTGTTGGTCTGCAGTAAAGTTCATGTTAGCTACATCACTAACCTTACCTGCATTTAGTACACGAGACTGAAAGTCTTGATCAAACTCTTGACCTAAAAACTGTGCACGTTGTTCTGCTGCAAGCATTCTACGTGCTTGAACATTAGATAAATTCTGTGCTTCAAAGCTTGCCTGTGTAGAAGCATCTGCCTGTGCAATTGGTAGTGCACTCTCCATAGCTGCCTGTATAATGGCCTGACCTGCCATGCTAGATGCACCAAGTCCACGTGCAGCCATCTGTTGATTAGCTAAACGTACAGCCCCTGAAGCCCATGCAGGTGGTGTTGTACCCTCAAACTGTTCCATGAGGCCAACTAGCTGACCCTGTACTGTTGCTTTCTCTGAAGGTGTGGCAGTTGCTGCTTCTACTTGTTCAGTAAACTTAGCTGCTTTGGTTGCATCTGTTGATGCACCAGATACCAATTCACCATCTTGTATCTCACGTTGTACTTCATTCTCCATGAGAGTTGCAGTGCCTTGAGCAGCATTAAGATCACCAACCATACTTGCTGTAGCAGAAGCTGCAGCAACTCTAGCACGAGCATCGTCTTCGTCTGTCTGTGCTGCATTTAGTGCTTGTGTCTGTGCAGTTACTTGATCTGCACGTACATCTGCTTCATATATAGCAGTATTAGGTTGTTGTACATTTTGTGCAAGGTATGTATCAGCTTGTGCTACTGCACCTACACCACTGTCACCAGATACCTGACCACTACCTGCCTCAATAAGCTGTCCTTCTGTAGCTTCACCTATTAATGCTGCATCTACTTTTGCACCTTCAGGTAATGTAGGATCAGTTGCACGTTCAGTCATTACATCTGATATAGTTTTTTGGCGAGACTGATATAGTGGTGTTATTTGTTGCAGTTTTCCATAGGTATCTGATACCTCTTTACCTTTAGATTCTACAAGTTCTTTTAAATATGGATCATCAGGATTAGCTGCAGCTTGTGCCTGTAATCTTTGCAATTCTATGTTTTGTTGTTCATATAAAGCAGTTGTATCTGCATAAACCTGATCAATATTTTCAATATCACCAGTTACACCACTACCAATTTGGTTTGTAATGTAGCTACGATATGCATCTTCTTTTAATTTATGTGGGTCTTGTACTTCTATTTTATATTTAGTTGCAGCATCTACAATCATCTGAGCTTGTTCAGGTGTTTGTGCTTGTATTGTTTTACCATCAGAAAATGTTACCGTATTACCTTCTACTTTAATATTACTAAGATCAGCACCACCCATAACAATATCTTTTAATGGTCCTTCAGCATAGTCAGGTAATATATACCCTGGAACATCTTTAAAGTCAGGTTCTGGTAATGCTTCTGGCATACCTTTAGTTGGATCATAACCGCCAAGATCGGGCATTACAGGTAATGTAATTGGCCTGTCTGGTGGCATTAAAGGTGGTCCACCGTATGATGGTGGTGGTATTGCAGGACCACCTACAATAGTGTCTACACCCTCTGGTTTATCTATAGGTAATTTAGTAGTGTTAGAATCTTTTGAATTATAATCAGGTGAGCTATCACCTTGAAAGTTAGGATCATCAAATGAAGGATTTTTTACAGGATTTTTATTACCGTCTAAAACAGGATTTTTATTACCGTCTATAACAATACCACCAGTTTGATATTTACCTACTGAACCACCTTTAGCCATCATCATAGCTGCTTGTTTAAACTGTTCCATTTGATTTTTCTTATCAGGGTTTTGCTCTAGGTAAGAATTAAACCCAGACATCTCTCCTGTATAACCTAATGTTCCTGCAATACGTTGCATTGCGTTTGGTTTGAAACCACCGAATGTAGGATTTTTAAATTGATTAATCATTGTTTATGCCTTACTTACCAAATGTCATCCAAACAGCACCTGCTATGAATGTTAGTGTTCCAACTGTAGCTAACTTCACTACAGTGCTCCATATACTTCTACGTGTATCTCGCCATGCTTCTATTAAATTACGCATCTCTAGTATATCTTTTTGTGCATCATTATCAAGCAAACCGATAGAACGTAGTGCCTCTTTAGCTCCACGCCTAGCTGCGTTGTCTAGCATTGTTTCTATTTCTTCTGATGTTAATTTAATTTCAGTCATAAATTATACTCTATGGTTTAGTGGGCCAGTCTGCATCTTCTAGATTGGGCCAGTTGCTATGCGTTGGCAGATCACGTAGAGCTTGCCTATAGGTCTTCATGTTGTCTGCCATTGTAACATCCGACATAGCAGTCCAGTCTGTCTCAGCCAGTTTGCTGTCTCGTGTACTACGATGACCTGCTGCAATGTTAGCATCTAGTGTAGCTTGATAAGCCGCTTCGTGTTCTGCTTTAGTAGTTGTCTTACCATCTACAGTAGTGTCAGCGAACATGTCTTTGGCTACGTACTTCTCTACCCAGTTGTTATTAGCGTCTTGCTCTACACCATCACGTACACTTGTTTGATACGCTGAAGTGGTAGCAGCAGGACTTGGTAATACTGGGTCTATATTCATTGCGTCACAGACATTACTAGTCCAGACCCTTGGCAGAGACATATTAGGAAATGCCGCTCTCCACTCGCCTTGGTTTTTAACTTCGCCTGTTGTTCTTTCTCTGTATTCACCCATTAGATTGATCCTTTCATATGAGTTTGATTATGCAGCTATTGCATAAAATATATAGTTTCCTGTATTTATATTTGTGACGGTACGAGAGTCAGTTCCTACCCCTACAATAAAACCAGAATTATCTGGGTCTATATAATCTATACTTGTTTCTGCAGCAGTTGATAAATTTATTCTAAGATTAGAATCATTTCCTGCAACAATCCCTCTATCTGAATCAAACACCGCCCAGTTCCCTGTACTGTCAGTACGTTTAATTAGTACAAATTTTGCACCTGAACTAAATCCACAGTCTATAACTTTAGAGCCATCTGTAGTTCCATTACCAGTGTAGCTTCCCACCTTGCTTACACCTGCTACTGTAGCAAAAAGATAGGCTATGTAGGTATTATTAATAGAAGCTTCTAAAAGCGCATTTACTCTTCTATCATTACCTACAGTAAATACTGTTGAGGTTGGTGCTGTACCATTAAGATCGTCATTTACTTGAGCAGCGTTTGTGTCTAACCTAATACCATAATCTTCTGGATCAGTTCCTCCATTTAAACCTTTATGGTAAACAAACCAACCCTCACCATTGCCACCACCGGCATCATATCCTCTATTTTTAATCCACATCATTTCTGGTACTACGCCAAGGTTATGATTTATGGTTCTACCTGCAGTACCATTTCCGTCATAGGTAACTACATCAAAATATTCAGGTGCACGTTTCCACATCCAACTGTATAAAGAAGAATCTGTGGTTGTTCCTGTATTGTAACCATTCATATAATCGAATTGATCACCACCTGATCCAGTGTCCTCTGGATTAGTATCATTTGGACGTAAAGAAGTACCTTGTAGTAAACGTGTAAGTGCTTCCCAATTGCCTGACCCTGTGTCTTTTCTTAACGCAAAATCTACAGGAAAAGTACTTCTAAATTTAGGGGCAGCACCATCCCCTGTAGAACCTGCGTTGTCTATTTCAAAAACACTACTTGCTGAAGTGGGCTTTGTTAATGGGCCACGCCTGATTGCCATGTAGATATAGGTTTCACCGCTTGAAGCCACATCATCACTAGTTCCTGTTATCCTAAACCCTGTTGAGTTAAACTCTAAGTAATCATTTGTATTTTCAGAGCTAGCAAGGCTTGCATAAAAGAAGTTGTCATCACCACCTGTCACAGTACCCCTTATGTTATCAAGTATTACCCATTGGTTACCATTAGAACTTGTTTTTTTAATTATTATCCACTGAGGCTCAAACCCTAAAGTTACATCAACATCTGTAGACCCTGCACCAGTATAAGTCCCACAATTAATAATATCTTGGTTAGCACTAGGTCCAAACTCACCGTCATTATTGTGGTGTGCAAATATGTAGGCAACATAAGTAGCACTATTTGCATTAACTCTATTATCATTTCCAACAGTAAATGTTGTGCTCGTAGCAGATCGAACATCCTCTACAGGAGAAGAACTTGAATCTATTGAGGCCAAAGGAGGAAAAGCACCATCACTGCTATTTAATTTTAAAAATTGTGTAGTTTCACCAGATGAGTTTGTTTCTAAATCTCTATGCCATACAGTCCAATTTTCAGTGGAATCAGTTCTTTTAACCCAAATCATTCCTGGCACTGATTGAAGGCTATGAGATATAGCTCTACCTTGTGTACTATCACCTGTATATGTCACAATGTCAAAGTACTTAGGGGCTTTGCGCCATGCCCAAGATACATATTCGTTGCCAGAATTATTAACACCTGCTGTGCTACTTGCTCCTAAACTAAAACCAGAAGAAGTAAATGCCGTAACGTCTCCTGAAGTAGAAGTTCTATTTGCTGTTGTGCTATG
>Ga0208157_1001330_pt1 | contig 11301 bp, 10 predicted proteins | sample 5_EtaG_FD_184077 | JGI IMG/M metagenome (GOLD analysis project Ga0208157, IMG submission 184077) | Marine viral communities from the Subarctic Pacific Ocean - 5_ETSP_OMZ_AT15132 metaG (SPAdes) (version 2) | ecosystem: Environmental > Aquatic > Marine > Oceanic | place: Pacific Ocean | collected...
AAAAATCCCATTAACGCTGATATAACTGACTTTAGCCCTTATCAATTTTGTTTAGATGCGTGGCAAGTTGAATATGATGCAGAGCAAGCTGCAATAGCTGCTGAAGAAGAAGAAGAATAAACCTTTAACTAGGGATAGCTCTCAATGGATTTAGTACACATAATTGACACTCTAATCGGCATAGTTGTCATGGGTGGTGCATGGTTTCTTTCCGGCATGGTAAAGGAACAGAAACGCATAGAGATTCTTCTCAACCGTACTCGTGAGGAGTATGTCACTCGCAGTGAGGTTAGAGAGGACATGAGTCGGGTTATGGAAGCATTACACCGGGTTGAGGATAAGCTAGACCGTGCGTTACAGAAAGATTAATAAATGGCAACGATAACAACAGATCAAGAACTGGATGATGAAGTAGGAAAACTTGCAGGTGCGGGTGTTCCGGCTGCAACAGCCACGCTTCAACAAGCGGGTGACACAACAACAGGGGAAATTCAAGACTCTACAACGGGCATTAAAGTAGCTGCCCCTGCAACTACTCCTGTTGCCGCACAGGTGCCTATACCTACTCCGGGACTTCCGGGAATCCCTCCACCCATTGGTAGCACTCCTCAACCCACTGTCCCCGCCAAACCTGCTACCGGAGTGGGACAAGTAGCAGGTACAACCACTGTAGCTGGACAGATTGGAACAGCGACTGCCGCTCAAATTACTCAACCTGTACAAGTCGACATGACAGGCGTTCAGGGGACGGTATCTGCAGGTTCGATTGGAACTGCTGCTACTCAACAGCTTGATCAACAGGCCACCACCCAATACCAACTTGGTCAGTTGATGCAAAGCATTCAACAAGGTCAACCTCTTCCCCCGTGGGCTGCTCCTGCTGTTCGTAAAATAAGTGGTGTAATGCAAGCACGAGGATTGGGTGCAAGTTCTATGGCTGCAGCAGCTATGACACAGGCAGTCATGGAGTCCGGTGTAGTTATCGCCTCACAGGATGCTAACAAGTATGCCACTATTCAACTTGCAAACTTAAATAACGAACAACAAATGGCGTTACAAAATGCTGCAACTTACGCTGCAATGGACAAAGGGAACTTAAATGCCCGACTTACCGCTGCAGTAACTAACGCTCAGTCGCTTCTTGCCACCGAAACAAAAAACCTTGAAGCAAGGCAGTCAGCTAATACTCTCAGTTTCAACGCACTAACACAGGCCATGTTTAAAGATGCTGCAGAAGATAACGCTCGTAAACAATTCAACGCCAAAAATGAATTGCAGGTTGAAGAGTTTTTTGCGGAACTAGGCTCCCAAGTTGAAACAGCTAATGCTAACCGTGTTGCTGCTATGGAACAGTTTAACGCTGGTGAGAAAAACGCCATGACACAGTTTAACGCCAGCATGAGAGATGCACGGGACAAATTCAATGCCAACATGCAATACGCTGTTGATCAGTCAAATGTAAATTGGCGAAGACAAGTTAATACTGCAAACACTGCCACACAGAATGAAGCAAACCGCATAAATGTGCAAAACTCATTTAATGCTACACAAAACGCCCTAAATAATCTGTGGCAAAAGTACAGAGACAATGCAGCTTGGAATTTTCAAAAGGGCGAGTCAGAATTGCAACGACAACATGAAGTCGGCATCATGGCTATGGAATTTGCAAATACAGAAAAGTTGTACGATAAAAAACAAAAGGATGATCTTGCTGCAGGAGTGGGTAACTGGCTTGCCAAGTGGATTGCAACGGGACAGTAAGGAAAGTTAGATATGAATTTAAGAACAATAATATCGATAGGATTACCTCTTTTACTGGGGGGTATGGGGGGTAACAAAGGTTACCAAGAAGACCCCAACTTTACAGGCGGCGGTGGCGGTTCTGCACAAACCGGGGGTTTTCTTAATTTTATAAGAGAAGGAGCGCAAGCATTTACTGATTCCAGAGCAGGTCAACCAACGTTTGCCGCTACAGAAATTCCTCGTCAGAATAGGTCCATTACAGACCTTACACGAGGACAAGCAGCACCGGGAGGGCTTAGTTCTCCTATGCAACAACTATTTCAAACGGCTGCTGTTATGGAAGCTGCAAGGCATTTTAGAGAAAACGGCTCCAGAGATTTAAATATGCAATCTATGATGAACGATCTTGGTTACGTTCGTCCGACCACCACTCAAGGAAAGAAAACAGTAGTAACAGAACGCCCTGAATTATCGGAGATTAGTGTAGGATGAAACTAGATGCAAACACCCCTCCCGTCGGATCAGTTGATGCAAAAGATGAATTTGCTCCTGCACCACCGGGATACGGACTGACACAAGACAATCAACGGTGGCCGTGGGGACAACCCCCAAGAGATGTTGACCCACAGGTAGTATTGGACAAAGCAATAGCTGCCGTGTCTGAGAAAGCAGCAAAACGTGAGATGTTTAAACTTCTTACGGTGGGTGTGTCAGTGGAAGTTATCGTTGAAGGTTACATATTTCAAGGATTTTCTGACGGCAAATTTTCACCTGATGTCGGGCTGTTAATCAAGGGGCCGATGGCTCTTGCTATAGCTGGTATGGCTGACAAGGAGAACATACCCTACCGTTTTTTTGAAAACGATGATGAATTAGAACGTAACGAGATGAGTGACGAAACATTCTTCAGAATGATGAAACAAAACAATCCAAAAATGTTTGCTTACGTGAGTGAGCAGATAAACGAAGGACTTCGTCAGGGATACGCTCCACAGGAGCCAGAAGAAGAAAACTTTATGACAATGAAGAAACAAACGGAAGAGGCTAATTAGAGATGGGTATTGGAGCAGCATTTGCTACAGGTCTTGTACAGGGCTTTTCGGAAAACATAGACAAAGAACAGGCTCGTCGTGACAAGCAAAGGGATCGTGTTAACGCTTATCAGGATTACGCTGTAAAAGCAATGATTGAAGGTAAAGCTTCGGAAGCGGGATTGAATGCCGTAAAAGACCTCGTTAAAAAAGCAAATACACAGATAGATAGTATGGAACCTATCGGACCCTTTGGTAAAAGGGGAAAAGATATTGCTTTGGATATGGCATCTATTCAGGGAGCGTTGGGTGATGCGACAGATTACAACTTTAAGATACCGGGATCAAAGTCAGGTAATTTTTTAGGATTTAGTCAAGCGGATGGTAAAGGTAGTGCCAACGATAGTTATGCTTTTCTTGCGGAATATTCCACTAAGATAACTGATCCTAAGATACAACAAAAATTAAGAGACGACCCTATTTTAGCCCGAAACGTACAAAATACTTTAGCTGCAATGCAAATGAGAATTGTAAGTAATGATATTGGTAAAATTTTAGCTTCAGGAAAAAATGACGTATCTGGGTATGTAACTCCAGAACTATTTGGCCTCAGTCCCACTTCACCCTATCAAGCTTTAGCAATACACAACAAATTAATGAAAGAATTAGAAATACCCATACCCTCTATAACAGACATAGTAGAAGATGCTAAATCTAACTTGGGTCAGAGCGGCGGTAGTGGCGGTAGTGTCGATAGCAGTGATACTGGTGATCTGACTATAGCCACAGTTATAGAACCCCAAAAGGGTGGAGACGATGGAGAACAAATTGTAGGGTATCAAGTTGGAAGTTTGCAGGTAAGACCCGAAGATATGCCTATTTATATGGGACTAGCAAAGAAGCTGGGCGTACCTGTAAAATCCGTAGTAGGAGGGGCATTGCCACTGTATAATTACTGGGTAGGAAAAGATGGTAATGGTCTTCCTGTAAGTGGCGACAGACAATACTTTGATTTTCTTGGAATGGAACCAGAGCAAAAAAGAGATGCACTATCTGCAAGTATACAGTTAGCTTCTTATCCGGGAGTGTCTTCCCTTGACCCAGAAATAGGTTTGTACAAACTTGGATACGATGCAGAAGGTGATAAAGCTATATTGGATTTCAACAACGTATTAAACAGCACAAAAGCCAGTACGTTCACACAATTTGTCATGGCTATTGCCCCTTACATGACTTTTAATAAAGAAAAAACTCAAGTAAAAGTATTTGGATACAAGACACAAGACAAGAGTCTCAGTAGATCAAAGTATGTATTAAGAAAACGATATGGTGATTTGGCTGAATCTACAGAAAAACTTAGCATGGGGTTTTTAATTAACGAACTTAAAAATAAAGAAACAGCAATGGCTGCTCTAAAAACGTTACAACAAAAAAGAGCAGACCTTGAAGACCCAGAAGTATATGCCTCATTCAAAAAAGCAATGGGTGTTGCGTTTGGGGGTAAGGGTAGTATTAGAGAAGCAATTGCAAAAGACCTTCTTGGTTGGGGAGTTGTAGAAGAGCAAACAACAAACTTGTCGGATGATTTTCTAGCAAGTTTGGATAGGGGTATTGAAGAAAAGAGATCAAGCGGTGGCGAAGCGTTGGCAGAGTTAGAAGCCATGCGTATATCTCTAGCCTTTCAGCTTGCTCGTGCAGCAGACCCATCTGGAAGATTGTCTAACCAAGATGTTCAACAACAGCTTGACAGGTTAGGTGCGGGATTTAACACTAAAGAACAAGCTGTCAGAAAAATACAAGTTGTCGTGGATGAACTAAGTAGGGACATAGACAAACTAAAGGTCTTTGTAACGTATGGTCGGGGCAACGCTGTATTAACTGCCAACGAAGCAAAAATTATTGATGCGGCTTTTGCAGTGGACTACGTAAGAAACAGGGCAAATGCTCTGAATCAATCTCCAAAAACAGGGGGTGACGGAAGCAAACCTATTATTGCAGACGAATATATAATAAATAACAACGGTTCTGTTATGGATAAAGACTTTAATACAGTTGATGACCCTGCGTTAATTGACGCAATTAAAAAAGCTAAAGCAGCGAAAGTTAAAGCATAATGGTATTAGAAGCAAAAGATTTACAAGTACTTCCTGATCCCGGAGAGGTAATCCCAGAGGCTTTGGATGTCATAACTGGCGGCGGTATCGTAAAAGATGAAGTCACTGGTGAAGACGAAATATACAAAGTTACAGGTGATATTCAGGATAACACCCTAAAAGCTTTTAGAACAGGAGAAATGGCTGAACAAAGTATTGAGGCACAGAAATCTCCTATCTTAAACAGGGATGAATTTTTTAGCGCAATTCAAGGCGGTAGAATTGGTGGTGTTGGGCCATATAATTCTAATCAGTTAAATAATATGATAACTGCATCAAGTCCTGATTCAGGGGTAAGTGATGAAGTCCGTGCCAAAGCGACTGACAGATTAAACAATGCTTTTACTTTTTATTCAGAGAGAATAGCAAATAAACCCACCACTGAAGTAGCTTTCGGACAAGAGACTGCTCCGGGAGAGTTTACATTTGTTCCCACTCCTGAAGCAACACAAGATGCGAAACTCAAAAGCATACAGGAAAACATCTTTGAGGGTAAGGCTGCTATTGCAAGGGTTGTCTCCGGTGCATTTGAACCACTCACTGGCTTAGAGGCTAAAGATAAAAAACGTGTTGAGAATATAATCATACGGCAACTGTCAACAGGTAGTTTTTGGGATACCACTGTTGAAAGAGTCAAAGAAGGAATGCTTAGAGGAACTGCAATCTACCTGCCTGACTATGCAGTTAACTACGGCATTGATGCTATAAAAGCAGCAACAAAAGCTACAGCGTATAACGTAGGTAAGTTTTTTAATCTTACAGATAATAGCGCACCCTTTGTAGAATCGTGGGAGGGGAGCGCACAAGATAGAGCAAGAGCATCAGAATGGTGGAAGAGCTTTATAGGGGACTCTACAGGCATACGCGAACTATCCGAAGTTATAAACGATTCAATTGTATCCACCCTACAACAGCAGGTAGACTCTGGAGAAATAACTGAAGAAGATTTTAAAAGAATTACAAGGTCTAAAACACAAACAGCAAGCGGTGAGATTGTAGAACTAGACACAGTATTTGTAGATGAAAACATAGCTCAAACTTTGTTAAACGAGTCTGTAAATCAACTCACTCCTTTAGCACAATACGGTTCCGTATTAGCAGAGGCAGTCCTTACTATGGGGGGAGTGGGTAAAGCAAAACAAGCACGGGGTCAATCACTCATAGGTGAAGTAAGTCGTAAGATACTTGATATTAATACAAAAGCAAAAGCGAAAAACGCATCTAAAGCCGAAATAGATTTAGCTGCAGAATTGAATAATTTGAGCGGTAACATAATGGCTCAAGCTAAGTTCTTAGAAAATAGAAAGATGATTAGGAAGGTCAACCTTAACAACATGGCATACGCTATGGAAATGGATAGGGTAGACGCAAACAGTGAAAAAATATTTAGCAGACTAGACGGAATAAGTGAAGACTTATACTCTTTAAGAAAAGGAAACACAGGCGACAAGTTAAAAGTAGTCAAGCAGTCTAGTGAATACAGAAAGCTTCAAGCAGAACAACAGCGATTGCGCGGAATGATGGTACGAAGGTACCTGTCAGGTAGGTTTATATCTAATGTAAAAGACAACTTTGTTGAGGCACTTCCTGTGTCTTTAGCTATGTATTATGGTGGAAGCATGACCGCTGAAGGTGGAGAGGACAGTTTCTTTCAGGGGGATCGTTTTGCTGGAGAGGGTATAGCAGCCATTGCGTATATGGCTATCGGAAAACCAACAACAGTGTTTGCTGGTAAGAGTGCGGCTTGGTTAAACCAACAGATGGGAGATGTTTACGGTAAAAGTCTGGAAGCTATAGAAGGTATAGCTGGAATACCTCTTTCGTTAATTACAGGTAACAGAGATGCTTTTAGAGGATTTCTTACAGATGGAAGTATAAACAACTTTGAAAGGGCAACAGGAATTACTCTTGATGGTGATACTCGACGCTCACTTGGGTTTGTTGCAAAGCTTGCTGGCAAACTGGATGAGGACGGCATAGATCAAGTAGTCACAAGCATGGAGAAACATCAGCGACGTTTAACTGAAATACTTGATGAGTTTCCTGCTGAACAACGTCCTGAAGTTCGTAGAATACTGCAAGAAGACATAGCAACAATGAGCGGCATTGGTTGGCTACAGTCAGCAAAAAAGTTAGCTACGTTTAAGATCGATGCAAGAGAGGCAGGAAGTTTAAATACAATTAACGAACAGCTAAAAGCTCAAAATCTAATACAGGAAAGAACTTACGCAACGGATCGTATGATCATGCGGCTAGAAGAATTAATATCTGGTAGAACAGACTTGGATGATACATCCGAAATTAAAAATTACATAAAGTCTTTAAAGGCAACAAATACCAAGATAATGCAGGATTTAGGCACTGAACGCGAAAAGCTTATGGCTGACATACGGACGTACAAGCAGGAAATACTTGCTGATCCAAACGCAGAGTTGCCCCCAAGAGTGTTGCAAAGTCTTGATGAGCTAGAAGTTGACCTTGAGTTACAGGTAAGAAGAAACCCTGATGGTTCTGCAGGTGACATCGATTTACTTGAAATAGCCGATAGACAATATTTAGAAAACATGCAAGCTTTGGCTTCTCGTGCAGAAGGACTAGAACTTCTTAGAAATAACAAACCATCTCATTTAAAACAAGTAGCTAGAAATCTTGAGATGATGACAGAGCAACGTTTTGAACGTATGCGTAAAAAAGCCAAAGCACCCTTTGTAAAGCTTGATGCAGAAGCAAAGAGGTTAGGAAAGACTGTACCCATAAACAGCATGATAACGGAGCTTATGAGTTTCGCACCTGAAGGGGCTAGTCTAAAAGACTTCTTTTCAAAAGGGTCAAGATTTTTTGCTGGACCTCTGGGGCGACGCATGTACACTGTAGCTAATAAGATGGCACAGAGATCGTTGGCATCTATAGAAGGAACTACCTATGATAAGCTACATGCTTTACATACAAATCCAAATTCTGGAGACTTGTTTTTAGGAGAAAACATCAGACCCCTAGATATCATGCTCCACTATATGGATAAGGGTGAAGCCCCAGACTTCCTTGCAACTCCCGGAGAAGTTATGGATGTGTACTCCGCATTCAGGGACTTTGGCATACGAACACGAGATGAGGCTTTGGCTGCAAGATATACAGACTATTCTGGCAAGGTGGAAAAGCTTATAGATGACACCATACCTGAGTTTTCCAAACAGTGGAAGAAAGCTCGTAATATATATCAAGCAGAGTGGTTCGATAAGATAAGGGGTGGTGGACCTCTATCTGATGTTCATAAGTCAAGGGGACACCCTCTAGCAACTAGCCAATCAAGAGTTGACTCTAATAATGCTGACACGTTTCTTTTTGACGATGTACAGATAGGCGAGGAAGTTGCTGAAGCTCAAGCTATGAAAGACGGTTTGTATCAGATGAACTACAAGGGTAAAACCCCATTCGAGATGTTTGATGTTATAACAGATAACTTGAACAAAGCTTTACGTGGAGATGACGACGCAGTTGGTAAAATTATGCTCCAACGTGATAAGTTAATAAAAGAGCTTAGTGATATACCAGCGGGTGGAGTATTTGACCTTACTGACGAACAATCTCTTACACACTTTAATCTGATACGCAGCACTTTGACAGAAGTAGTATATGCCAAGTGGGGTAGCAAGTTGGCTAAACAACTTGGGGAACGTGCCGATTTAGATTTAAAAGCAATTCAAGGTGGTGGTTACGATTTTTCTAAAATTGAAAACGTATCTGAACTCCAAGACCTTATGACTGTGACGGTCAAGAGTGCTGATGAAACAGGAAAAGTAGCATTTAGAAAAATCAAACTGATAGACTTTGATATAATGATAGAGCAAGAAAGAGGCATTGAAAAGTTAATACAGAACAGTAACGAATTAGCTTCAGGTATGCAGAAGTATCAAAAGAGAATATCAGATGGTATTGAAACTCTAGCTAGAAAACTTGATTCTGACTCACAAATACGAACAGCCGCACAAGACATGGTGAACGATGCGTTAGGTGTTAAGAATGTAGACAGGTTCTTTGAAGATGTTGTCTTATCAGGAAACAGACAAGATATAGAAGAATTGAGACAGACTGTTGTAGCTAAGTTAGGAAACAAATTCACAGTCGGTGGTCAAACTTTTGATACGGAAGAAGTCTTTGACACAGGCATGAGAAATCAAATCGTAAACGGACTGTTGAATCACGGGGGATTACAGTACGTAGAAGGTAGAAAATTCATAGCTGCTAATGGTAAAGAGTATACAAAGAAAGTGCTTAGAAACCCGGAAAATATATCGGGTGCTTTAGATTCAGATAGAGTTAGAGATGTGATGTCTTTATACTTAGATGATGAACACATAGACTTTCTTGTAAATATAACTGACTACTTGTCTGATCAAAAAGCAATTGAAGCTGTAGGAGCTTTGGACACCACCGTAAAGATTGACAACATAGTTAACGCTATGGGTACGAATCAGCTTATAGCTCGTTCATTCAACCTTGCTCGTGGTATGGTTAGCCCACAGTATGTCGCTGCTGAATTTGGTGTTTCTTTAGCACAACAAGCAGGATTGGACTTGATGAAACTAGCAGCAGGAAACAAAGAAGCTGCAGACCTAATGCTACAAATGATAAAGTTTCCTAAAAAAATGACGAAAGCAGACTTAGATACCTTTGACAATCTAGTTCAAGATTTCCTAATATCAGAACTGGGAGCGTTGGGAGAAGCGGGTAGAGTAGCCCTAGAAGAAATGCAACTTGATATGAGTGAGGACAGAGACTAATGAAAACTTACAACAACGGCCCTCGTAAGGGAATGATGTATGGCGGTATGCCAAAACGTAAGCCCATGATGTATGGTGGCATGGCAAAGAAAAAACCCCGCAAGAAAGCTTACGGGGGCGGTACGATGTCAGCGAGTCAGCCACAACAGAACATGATGCAAAACAACACCATGACAGGGCGTGACATGAATCAGATGCAGACTCAGATGATGCAGACTCCAAAGTTGCGAATGGCAGCAGGTGGTAAGGCTATGCTTGGTGACCTTGATAAAGACGGAAAGATGTCTGGCTATGAAAAGAAACGCCAAGCAGCAATACAAAGTAACATGAAGAAGAGCAAGAAAGCCTAGATATAGTTTCTGGACTTCTCCATCATTTCATCTGCCATAGATCGAAGATACCGTAGCAGGGATGCAGTTGCATGTGATCCATCCCACTGGGGCAGTCCCTCTACCATTGCAGATTCAAACTGTTCTGGCTTCACTCCTTCCCAAGTTAACTCTATGGTACCGTTCTGTTTTAGATTAGCCTGAAATGTAAACAGGTTAGCCTCTGTGCTTTTATTAGCCATTTACTTGTTCTAATTCCTGTATTGCTATATTGTAACAATCAGCCTTGAAAACAAAGCCGTTGCTTGGGTCTACGTCACCCACTCTGTAACGAGTTGCTTTCTCGTAGAAGGTTTGTTTTGGTATCTCACCAAGAATCCACGCCTTGCTATGATCCGTAAGGATACGCACAAAGACGTAGCTATCACAGTCCTGTTTGGTTCCGTGTGCTGATACAGAACAATCATAGTTAGGTGACGGGGTGGTGTTACAACGTTTGGTCTTTACATCCACCCGTTTGTTTCCGACGATCAAGTCAAAGTCTTTGTTGTTGGCATCACTACCCCCAACATAGTCCTTTACAATCACCTCGCCTATAGCCCCTACCACATTACTTAGACTACCAGTTATGCTGCCCTGTAGATTACCTACAGAGGCAGCTTTCTTTTTGGCACGACTAATAATATCAGGCGTTATCTTTATCTGTATCATCGTCAGACTCTTTCACAGAGTTTTTAAATAAGTTTACATGAACGATTTTGGAAGACTGTAGTATAGCCATTTGGGTTTCTATTGCCTTCAGGTTATGTACTATACCTTTCTGTACAGCGTTAAGCTTCGAGATGTCGTACACCTTTTCGTTTACAGTAATAGTATCTGTGTTACTCATTTTCTTTTTCCTTATAATCTTCGTGTTCAAGATTAGGGTAGTAAACTTCAACCCACGATTTACATTCGGGACACTCTAAACAAGTAAGTATAGCATACCTGTCTTCTGTCAGTTCATCCACATCGTGATCACCAACCCACCTTAACTTTGTTGTACAGTGCCAGCAATTCACGACGACGTCAAGTCAACAACTTCACAAACTCCTGCAGTACAGGCAAGCTCACGAGAGCCGCTGGTGTTGTCTTCTTTTTCAAATTCTGTAAGTTTGTTCCAGTTAATATGAACTACTTCCATACGCTGTTTCCACTCAAGGTAGTCATCTGGGCCTATGTCCTGATAGGGTGCTTGCTTGTAGGTGTGATCACTATGAGGACG